>SCPN01000047.1_pt1 | contig 128470 bp, 116 predicted proteins | sample 6106831 | NCBI WGS metagenome assembly SCPN01 (sample SAMN10720447, study PRJNA508395) | human gut metagenome | isolation source: Participant 1, 0 month | reverse complement strand
GAGTACGAGCTATCTCCAAGTTTGATTAGCCTTCACCCCACCCTCAGTTCATCCGGAAGCTTTTCAACGCTTATCGGTTCGGTCCTCCAGTTAGTGTTACCTAACCTTCAACCTGACCAAGGGTAGATCACTTGGTTTCGCGTCTACTCCTTCCGACTAATCGCCCTGTTCAGACTCGCTTTCGCTTCGGCTACACATTTTAAAATGCTTAACCTTGCCGGAAAAAGTAACTCGTAGGTTCATTATGCAAAAGGCACGCCGTCACTTCTTACGAAGCTCCGACCGCTTGTAGGCGCATGGTTTCAGGGACTATTTCACTCTTCTGTTCGAAGTTCTTTTCACCTTTCCTTCACAGTACTGGTTCGCTATCGGTCTCTCGGGAGTATTTAGCCTTACCGGATGGTCCCGGCTGATTCACGCAAGATTCCTCGTGTCCCGCGCTACTCAGGATACCACTACGCTTCGTTTAGCTTCGAATACCGGACTATCACCGTCTATGGTTTCATTTTCCAAAGAATTCTTCTCACTAAATGTCTTGCGATAACGTGGTCCTACAACCCCATATATGCCGTAACATACATGGTTTGGGCTAATCCCCGTCTCTCCTCGCCACTACTAGGGGAATCATTATTATTTTCTTTCCTACAGGTACTAAGATGTTTCAGTTCCTGTGTTAGCCTCTTGCTATGCAAGATGTCATTCCTTCAGAATGACGGGTTGTCCCATCGAAAATCTCGGATCAAAGGTTATTTGCACCTACCCAGAGCTTATCGCAGCTTATCACGTCCTTCATCGCCTCCGAGAGCCAAGGCATCCGCCATGCGCCCTTGCTTACTTTCTTTCAAACTGACTTCTTTCCAACTTGGCAATGCCTGGGCAATGTTGATGAGGAAAGAACGTACGGTTCGATATATACTTTTAGCTCTTTACTAAAATTTTACTTTTTGTTATCATCATGTCAAAGATCGTTTCTCTTTTCAGAGAGTGTAGAATAACGGATTCGAACCGTTGACCCTCTGCGTAAGGCAGATGCTCTAGCCAGCTGAGCTAATCCCCCGTAAGAGTTTCGGAGTAGTCCCAGGCAGAGTTGAACTGCCGACCTCTACATTATCAGTGTAGCGCTCTAACCAACTGAGCTATAGGACTAGTTCAACCTTGTCTACCTGATGTTAGACTCGGCTTCTTTTTTCTCTTGTTTATCTCTATCTATAATTCTATAGATGGTTGATCTATATTCTATAAATAAACAAGTACCAGTAGTACAAAAAACAGAACCTGAATAAAGTCGTTTGTTACGACATCGCTCCAGAAAGGAGGTGTTCCAGCCGCACCTTCCGGTACGGCTACCTTGTTACGACTTAGCCCCAATTACCAGTTTTACCCTAGGACACTCCTTGCGGTTACGTACTTCAGGTACCCCCGGCTTTCATGGCTTGACGGGCGGTGTGTACAAGGCCCGGGAACGTATTCACCGCGCCATGGCTGATGCGCGATTACTAGCGAATCCAGCTTCACGAAGTCGGGTTGCAGACTTCGATCCGAACTGAGAGAGGTTTTTGGGATTGGCATCCTGTCACCAGGTAGCGGCCCTCTGTACCCCCCATTGTAACACGTGTGTAGCCCCGGACGTAAGGGCCGTGTGCTGATTTGACGTCATCCCCACCTTCCTCACATCTTACGACGGCAGTCTCTCCAGAGTCCTCAGCATGACCTGTTAGTAACTGAAGATAAGGGTTGCGCTCGTTATGGCACTTAAGCCGACACCTCACGGCACGAGCTGACGACAACCATGCAGCACCTTCACATTTGCCTTGCGGCTATAATGTTTCCACTATATTCAAATGCAATTTAAGCCCGGGTAAGGTTCCTCGCGTATCATCGAATTAAACCACATGTTCCTCCGCTGCGGGCCCCCGTCAATTCCTTTGAGTTTCACCGTTGCCGGCGTACTCCCAGGTGGAATATTTAATGCTTTCGCTTGGCCGCTTGCTGTATATCGCAAACAGCGAGTATTCATCGTTTACTGTGTGGACTACCAGGGTATCTAATCCTGTTTGATACCCACACTTTCGAGCCTCAGTGTCAGTGACCAGTCTAGTGAGCTGCCTTCGCAATCGGAGTTCTTCGTGATATCTAAGCATTTCACCGCTACACCACGAATTCCGCCCACCTCTACTGTACTCAAGACTGCCAGTTTCAACTGCAATTTTACGGTTGAGCCGCAAACTTTCACAACTGACTTAACAATCCACCTACGCCCTTTAAACCCAATAAATCCGGATAACGCTCGGATCCTCCGTATTACCGCGGCTGCTGGCACGGAGTTAGCCGATCCTTATTCATATGGTACATACAAAATCCCACACGTGGAACATTTTATTCCCATATAAAAGAAGTTTACAACCCATAGGGCAGTCATCCTTCACGCTACTTGGCTGGTTCAGACTCTCGTCCATTGACCAATATTCCTCACTGCTGCCTCCCGTAGGAGTTTGGACCGTGTCTCAGTTCCAATGTGGGGGACCTTCCTCTCAGAACCCCTATCCATCGTAGTCTTGGTGGGCCGTTACCCCGCCAACAAACTAATGGAACGCATCCCCATCGATAACCGAAATTCTTTAATATATCTCTCATGCGGGAGAAATATGCCATCGGATATTAATCTTTCTTTCGAAAGGCTATCCCCGAGTTATCGGCAGGTTGGATACGTGTTACTCCACCCGTGCGCCGGTCGCCATCTCCAGTTTGCAAGCAAACTGAAATGCTGCCCCTCGACTTGCATGTGTTAAGCCTGTAGCTAGCGTTCATCCTGAGCCAGGATCAAACTCTTCATTGTAAAAGTATTGTTAGTCAGCATAAAGCTGATTTTTTGCTCTGTTCAGGATGCCGTACAATTTATTGACTCTATTTCAAATACCTGTGTCTCACTTATATTTCTATAGTTGGAAACAAGCATTGACGGTTCTATTTTTTTTAACTTGTACTACTTGTTTTGTTTATCTTAAATATTTCAAAGAACTTGTCGCTTTCGTTTCAAAAGCGGGTGCAAAGGTAAGAGGTTTTATTTTAACTACCAAACTTTTTCGGAAGTTTTTTGTTTTTTCTTTTTAAACTCATTTCAGACTCTCTTGAAAGGGAAAGAATAATTAAAAAAGAAGGACTAAAACCGTTTGCCTTGCGATTCGGACTGCAAAGATAAGAACTTTTATTTCTATTATCCAAACTTTTCTGGAAGTTTTTTGTTCTTATTTTTAAGCCGGAGCTCGCTTTATCACTAAGTCATTGTTTCAAGGCTTTCTCTTTGGAAAGCGGGTGCAAAAGTACTCCCTTTTAGTATATACTCCAAATATATCACACTCTTTTTTCTAATTATTTTTGAATGGTTATGCTAACTAGCTGATTGATAATGATGTTGTAGAACATATTTTTTAGAATACGAGAAGGCGGGGGCAGGAAAGGGAAAGGAAGTACACCTTATTATATTCACGTGCGTGCGTTATGCGCGCGAGGAGATTAAAAGGTTCTTCGTCAAATTTGGTGGTAATCTCTTTTTTATTTCGATGGTTTTCCTCTTCTTCTTCTTCCTTAATCCTATAAAAAGTTGTAGATATGTTTGCTTTTTAGTAACTTTAAAGACACCACATCATTAAGAGTTACCATGCAACAAGCCATATCTACAACGTACAAATATACATCAAAAAAAGAAAATACTCCTACAAATAGGGGATTATTCCATGATTTCAGATTCAGTCTTGGCTACGATAATCTGCAACAAGATGGTGTCTCTGAAGCTGTTGGCTCATTGACGGTCTTTTACATACAAGGGCTTCCTGTCCTTATTGCGGACATTTCAGTCACCGGTTGCACAGTTACTACTCCCGTCATATCAGGATCTTGAAGTTTACGGTCATAGTTTGGAGTTAGTCATAAAGGTTGGTAATATTATTGTGACAATGTTCTTGTCCGCAAAAATATTCTGCGAACCGTTGTCTTTTCTGGCTCGTCGGTATGGTAGACGGAGCTATCTTGTTGAGGAACGCATCAGATCGATAAGCTTGGAACTTACTTCTCGAAAGGCCTCTTCTTTGCAACTGTTCCATATAACGGCCAGTAGCTCTTCCTGCTTACGCATCCTACAACAGTGCGGGCAACATAATCCTATGCATAATAAAAGTATTTATGTAGGTATTGATGATTTTGCCTATAAAAAGGTAAGGATTATATGAGTGTGGTCGTAGACCAGATGACACACATGCCTATTGCTTTGTTAGAGGATAGAAGCGAGAAGGCTTGATAACTGGCTCATCCGGAATCCTCAAATACAATATATAACGAGAGACCGTGGAAGATGTTTCACAGAGGCTATAAACAGAATAATCCCTATGTTACACAAATCTGCGACCGGTTCCATCTAACCAAGAATATGACGGACACGATGATACCGGAAATAGAGAAAATGATTCGTCAGACCAAGAAAAAGCTCAAATACGAATATCCTGACAGAGACACGGCTTCTGTTAATTCTTCAGGACATATTTAACATGGGAGATGTCCGACACAGAGAAAAATTGAAGATATACAGGGAAAGCCTGAACTTAAAATGCAGGGGATGACCATTGAGCAGACAGCCACACATTTGGGCAAGAAAAGTCGCTACATTTATAAGCTCATTCACAACAGGAGAATAGGGCATACTTGAATGAGCAACAGAAGACAGCTCTTAAATATGTATCCGAACTGGCTACAATCATTAGTGCGGGCTGTATTACCCGAAAAATAACAAAAAATGGGGAGTAAAATCAGTGGCGCACTTATTGGAAGGATAACATCCAGCTTGCGAAAATGTATCAACAAAAGAGGAAGGAAGTCAAGGAGCATAATGAGAGCATTGAAAACGGAAGTAAAACACAGAGAGTTTCACAGAATCAGATACGCAAATACATTCTAAAGGGAAAATCGGATAATCCTAAACTAGCGGAACTGTATAAGTCCTCACCACAGATTAAAGAACTCTTAAGCGTGTGTCAGAATTTCAGAGATATGATTAATGGGAATACTTATGATAAGGATATTAGAAAGTGGATTGAAAAAGCGAAGGCAACACGGAATATGGCACTGACGAACTTTGCATATGGTATTGAAAAGACTGGGAGGCAGTACAGGCAGCTATTGATATCCCTTCAGTAACGGATTACTGAGGACAGTGAATAAAATTAAAGCGGTAAAAGACAGATGTACAATAGGGCAGGAAGTAAACTACTGAGAGCCAAGATTCTTTATTCACAATAGAAGAAGTACCACCAAATTTGACGAAGAACCGATTAAAAAAAAGTATTTCTCATATTCTCATGGTTTATATAGTAATCACATACAAATCAATCAGATAACACTATGAGAAATAAAATCAAAAACGGGATTTCTCATGCTTTTCCCATCATATTAGCCTAAAAACAGTGTATTTCTCATACGTTTATCAATCATTTCTCATAAGGAAAGCAACATCCGAAACAGAAGAATCATTAAACAGCAACATCTTCAAGGTAAACATGAAGGAATGTACCGCTTTATTTCATATCATCAAGCGGTACTTTTACAACACACGAAGCAGACATCAAGATGTCATCCCACTATTGTCCGACATCTTTCCTTAGCCATCTATACATCTTCCTTTAGTCATGTAGAAGGGCTCACTCCAGTAAACAAATAAGCTGACAGCCGTAGATAGATACGACCACATACATGAACAAAAAAGCCCACAATTGTGAGCCCCTACACATGATGAAGGGAAAACATTAGAATAACAAAGGATTGACATACAACATACAAAGAATGACATATAATATATAAGGAGGTTACGTATGACATATAAGGAACCGAATATATAAGGGCTTTACGTATGATATATAGGAGAAAAAGAAGAAAAACGGGTACTTTGAAACCGAAACAGGCATAAGATTAGAGGCTATATGAAGCAAATTAAGCACAAAAAGCAGCCGGCATGGAGTATACAGACTTAGCATAAGGAAGCATATATCACACTGGTTACAAACCAATTACTTGTTAAAAGTAAAAAATCAGTATGAGGGCAAAAGTTACTATCAGGGGGATAAAACGACCTGACACCATAGAGGAAACAACGATGAACAAGGAGATTCAAGCAATTTATGAGGGTATGAGGGCAAAACTCAATAAAAACTTTTTTAGGAGTTGAATATCTCGCATACTACTGTTGAGCAAAATCTATCTTTAATTGTTATTCACACATAAAGATAATATATACACTAAAAGCCAATATCATGGAGAAGAATATTTTTAAGTTAGATAATGAGCAGCTCAAAGAGATTGCCTGCTCATTCAAAGAAAAAGTAGAAGAAGGATTGAACACAGAAAATGCAGAAATACAATGTATTCCTACTTTTATTACACCCCAAGCAAGTAGTATTAACGGCAAATCGTTAGTTCTCGATTTAGGTGGAACCAACTATCGGGTAGCACTTGTTGACTTCAATAAATCAATACCCGCCATTCACCCCAACAATGGTTGGAAGAAAGACATGTCGGTTATGAAATCTCCCGGCTATACCCGCGAGGAGTTATTCAAAGAGTTGGCGGATATGATCTTCGGAATAAAGCGAGAGGAAGAAATACCTATCGGTTATTGTTTTTCTTATCCGGCAGAATCCACTCCGAATGGAGACGCCAAGTTGCTGCGTTGGACAAAGGGAGTTGATATTAAAGAGATGATCGGAGAATATATAGGAAAGCCCCTACTCGACTATCTGAACGAAAGGAACAAAATCAAATTTACGGATATAAAAGTACTCAATGACACCGTAGCGAGTTTATTTGCCGGACTTACCGACAGCGATTACGATGCCTATATAGGTCTGATTGTAGGGACAGGTACTAATATGGCGACTTTCATCCCTGCCGACAAAATCAAAAAACTAAATCCGGCAGACAACATCCAAGGCTTGATTCCGGTCAACCTGGAATCCGGGAATTTCCATCCACCATTCCTTACGGCAGTAGACAACACTGTTGATGCTATCTCCGGTACTCCGGGAAAACAACGTTTTGAGAAAGCAGTATCCGGTATGTATCTGGGGGATATTCTAAAGGCAACATTCCCATTAGAAGAGTTTGAAGGGAAATTTGACGCGCAAAAACTTACCGCCATCATGAATTACCCGAATATTTATAAGGATGTATATGTACAAGTGGCGCAATGGATTTATGGCAGGTCGGCACAGTTGGTAGCTGCTTCACTTACCGGACTTATCATGCTGTTGAAATCATATAATAAAGATATACGGAAGATTTGTCTGGTTGCCGAAGGCAGTCTTTTTTGGAGCGAACACAGAAATGGTCAGGATTATAACGTTATCGTTGCAGAGAAACTACGGGAACTTTTCAAATTGTTCAGCTTGGAAGATGTCGAGGTCGATATTAAAAGTATGAATAATGCAAATCTGATAGGAACAGGAATTGCGGCATTATCCTGATAAAACAAATTCGATGCTGCATCAAAATCGTTGATACAGCATCGAATCGATTGACAATATGACACAAAATGTAATTAATATCCCCAAAGACACCCCGACAAAAAAGAATTATAAAAAAACTTCCTCGCCGAATTACGACATATGGAATAAAAAGTTATTTTTGCACCGTTTTTTTAAAATTTCATCTTAAGCTAGTATTATGTACAAGATTTTTCATGGCTTCCATCTGGTGGAAGCTTACCAGGAATTGAAAAAGGCCAAACGGTTGGCAAAGAATCAGACAGTGGGCCGATGTATAAAGTTAACCGTAGCTATTGCAATCTCCCTTATCTTATGGTTCCTCCCTATTGAAACATTTGGAATAGAAGGGCTGACTGTTATAGAACAAAGGCTTATTTCCATCTTTATTTTTGCCACGCTCATGTGGGTATTCGAAGCCGTCCCTGCATGGACTACTTCCGTATTGATTGTCGTATTATTGTTACTTACCGTTTCCGACAGTAGTTTATGGTTTCTCACTCAAGGTATTTCTACTGAAGAATTAGGGCAGACAGTCAAATATAAGTCCATTATGCATTGCTTTGCCGATCCTATCATTATGCTATTTATCGGTGGGTTCATACTCGCCATTGCAGCAACCAAAAGCGGACTGGACGTATTGTTGGCACGCGTCATGCTGAGACCTTTCGGCACACAATCACGCTATGTATTATTAGGATTCATTCTTGTTACGGCTGCATTTTCAATGTTCCTCAGCAATACGGCTACAGCAGCGATGATGCTTACTTTCCTCACTCCTGTGTTAAAGGCGCTTCCGGCAGACGGTAAAGGAAAAATCGGTCTGGCCATGGCTATTCCTGTGGCTGCCAATGTAGGCGGTATGGGAACTCCTATCGGTACACCGCCCAATGCCATTGCCTTAAAATATCTGAATGACCCGGAAGGACTGAACCTGAACATCGGTTTCGGAGAATGGATGAGCTTTATGTTGCCTTATACCGTTATCGTACTGTTTATTGCATGGTTTATTCTCTTACGGCTGTTCCCCTTCAAACAAAAGAATATTGAACTGAAAATTGAAGGTGAAGCAAAGAAAGACTGGCGTTCCATTGTGGTTTATATCACTTTTGCCGTCACAGTCATATTATGGATGTTTGACAAGGTGACGGGAGTCAATTCCAATGTGGTAGCCATGATTCCGGTAGCCGTATTCTGTATAACAGGAGTTATCACCAAGCGCGACCTGGAAGAAATCAGTTGGAGCGTACTCTGGATGGTAGCCGGCGGCTTCGCACTGGGTGTTGCCTTACAGGAAACAGGGCTCGCCAAGCATATGATTGAGGCTATCCCATTCAATACATGGCCTCCCGTACTAATGATTGTCGGCTCCGGACTGATTTGCTATGCTATGGCAAACTTCATTTCACATACCGCTACTGCCGCATTGCTCGTCCCTATCCTTGCCATTGCAGGAAGCAGCATGCGTGAGAATCTGTCGTCACTGGGTGGTGTGGAAACTTTATTGATCGGAGTAGCAATCGGCTCATCATTAGCAATGATATTGCCTATCAGTACTCCTCCCAACGCATTGGCACATGCCACGGGCATGATTCAGCAAAAGGACATGGAGAAGGTCGGCATAATCATGGGAATTATCGGACTGATACTGGGATATACCATGTTGATCATACTCGGCTCCAACAAGTTATTATAAAGAATCCCCTTTCCATACAAACAAGCCCTGTGAGAACAAGTCATTCTTACAGGGCTTTTTGTTAGCCAGCCTTATCTTGAAGACTGAAAAGTATCTTTTCGACATCTCTATCCGCTGTTTCTAGATAGCGGCGGACTTCTTCCCACCGATAATATGGAAAACAAGATGTTGCCACCGGAATGGACACTTCTTTCTCATTCAAAAGTATTTTGACCCAAACCCGGTGTTTATTATCATGACAAAGAATCCATTGCACATTGGCAGCCATAGGAGCAATCTCATAATCTTTCCAATAAGTGGATACAGAATCAGGCGACGCTATCTGCATGTCAGTTTTCCCTATCCCCATCAGAGTCACAAAAGGAATGACTGTTTCCGCATGTGCAAAACGAAGATTCGCCCTGTTGTCCGATTGTCCGTTAATAGCTTTTTCCGTAGTTTGGATAAATTCCGAAAGTAACGGCCACGCAATCGCAACCGGCAACATTTTGCCGACCGGTGCCGCACTTTTGGTCATATATTGCCGCAAGTTCTGTGTTTGCCAATAACCGTACCATTCTTCATTAGTGAAAAAATCTTTCATAGCGAAAGGCAATCCCGTATCGGGTAATATGGCCGCTATCGAGAACAAAGCCATGACAAATTCCCGGCTTTCCTGACCTGTTTCGAGACTCGAGGAAAGAAAAATCCTTTTCATGACAGGCGTGACCGGCATCTTATCCTGTACAAATGACTCATACAATGGAATCCAACCGCCTTTCTCCTTATAATAGACATAAGGCTTGTTTACCGTAAAAAAACGGAGAAGAGTATCATATTGCTTTCCTGCACTTTGCCGTATGACCAATGAAGAATCCTGTTTCTTCATACCGGAAAGAAAAGCATCCATACTGTTAATACAACGGGGAACATAAGTGGCTATGGCTTCAATCCGCGCCGAATCAGCAAACATTTCAGGATAACGTGACAACATACGTTCCGCTATTTCCTTTTGCTCCTGTTCTCCTACCGCCGACAACTCTCCCCAGTGTCCTTCGAAAGCCTCGGATAACTGTAATACCGTAGCAAGCAGCTCCCGACCTTTCGCTGTCAACCTTTTCTCCTGTTCTGCCAATATAAGCACACCTTTAACTTTGTCCAATGCTTTTCCGGAAGTCGGGAACCGTGCTCCGTGCCTTCCCAAATGATTGATATAAAAAGGAACCATACCTTCATGGTTCAAGACAGGTGTATCCTTTATTGAAAGATATGGCATAGCCGTTCCCGCATACTTCTGAGTGGTACTTTGTCCAAGCAGAGAAGTAACAGGAAAAAGCAGAACGGCCCAAAATATCAATATTGATTTCATCCGGTTGAATATGTTTTTTGTTTACAGGACATAACAACCGAAGACAGAACAATGTTTATTTGCGCTGCCTGCTATTCCTTCGCTTTCACATTAATTGCCGAAAAAGATATCTCCCTTCCCGACTCGGCATACTTACTCGGACTTACATCATAATATTTTTTAAATACCTCGCGGAAGTATTTTGCATCCGAGAACCCGACCATATCAGCAACCTCGGCTACTGTATGTTCACCTTGCTTTAGCAATTGCGCAGCATGTTGCAAACGTATCAGCCGGATATAGTCTGCCGGAGCATAACCGGTCAGCGCCTTTAGTTTGTTGAAAAAACTCGTACGGCTCATATGCTGCCGGCTGCTGAGTGTCTCCACATTAAAGTCCGGATCTCCCATATTCTGCTCTATACATTCTTTGACGGAAGCTATGAATTTCCAATCCAGGGTACTTGCACAATTGGCAGACAAATGCTGTTCTTCATCTTCGATACTATTATAAATCTGACGGAGCAAAGCACGATTCGCAAGTAAGTTCTTAACCGTTGCTTTGAGTATACCCACACTGAAAGGTTTGGTTATATAAGCATCCGCACCGATTTCCAGTCCTTCAAGCATATTCTTTTCATCTCCAAGTGCAGTCAGCAGGATAATCGGGATATGAGACATCTCAAGATCACTTTTTATAGCCGAACACAGCTCATCTCCGCCCATCTCAGGCATCATGATATCGGATATGACAAGATCAGGGTTAAATTCCCGTATTATGACAAGTGCATCCTTTCCGTTCGGACAGGACTGGATATTATAGTCCGCCCTAAGCATATCAACAAGATAATTACGCAAATCATCATTATCCTCCACTATCAGAATACGTTGCAGGGAATCATTGCTCCGGGATGTCTCCATAGCCGGAAAATCCGGAATACCACCCGGTATGATAACTTCCTGACGTTTATCCGGTGCCTTGGGAGAAATAAATTTTGCTTTATGGAAATGGCTGTTTCCTTTCTGGAAAGTAACCTTTACACAAGTACCCTGTTGTTCAGTACTTTGAATCTGAATCTTACCTTTATGCAACTTGACCAGTTTGTATACCAGCATCAACCCGATTCCGCTACCCGTCACTTTCAGGTTGACGACATTGCTCCCCCGAAAACAATTTCTGAACAATTTCTTCTGTTCACATGAGGGAATACCGATTCCTGTATCTCTCACTTCGATGCTCCAAGTACTACCCTCATCATAGGCACAAATACATACGCTGCCATTTTCCGGAGTGTATTTCAATGCATTTGACAAGATATTCTTCAGAATGGAACTCATCTTGTCACTGTCAAACCACACATTCAGATAGTCAAAATTAGTTTCACAAACAAACCTGACGTGTTTCATCTCGGCATATTTACGGAAAGTGGCACAAACATCATTTATATAGGTATTCAGTTCATGCTCGGAGACGTAAAGCGTGGAAGAGTAGACATCTATCCGTTCGAAGTTTATCAGGTTCGTTGTCAGTTGAAGTAATGTATTCACATTCTTTAGAGCCATATTCATATGGGGTAATGCCTGTTCGGTCACCATATGATTTTCTACGACTTCCTCCAACGGCGCTTTTATCAATGTAAGCGGCGTACGTATGTCATGGGCCGTATTAATGAAGAATCGTGTCTTCTCATCCGAGACTTTCTTCTGTTTGTGCAGCATGATGATACGGAAAATGATAACCATAACCAGCACCAACAGGATTGCATACCCCACCATAGCCCACACACTGGCCCATGCCGGAGGCGTTATGACGATGTGAATGTTCCTTGTCTCATAGGTTTTATACTTTTCCTCATTGGATATGGCACGAATTTGTAACGTATAATTGCCGGGAGGTAGATTTCGGACAATAATCCGGTTATCCTGGCTCGGACGGCTCCACTCTTTATGATACCCGTCGATTTTCCATGAATAAAGAATGTTGGAAGGATAATCATAATTAATGGAGGCCACATCAAGAGAGAAAGTGTTTTGTCCGTAGGCCAGCTCCAGCCGATCAGTCTCGTCAATGTCCCTCTCCAAGGGTGAACCGTCATCTCCCGGATAAACGGGATGATAGGCGATCATAAAATCACGCAGTAGCAGACGTGAATAATGCGGCTCCGGTATCTGTATGTCTGTAGGAAACTTAATTGCACCGTCATTCCCCCCGAAAACAAGCGTACTTTTACAGTAAGTTGTGGCAGAACCTGCATTAAAATTGACACTCATCAATCCTTGTTCACGCGTCCAGTTGCGGAAGGAGTGTTCCTTGGGTGAATAAATTGTAATCCCATTCTCCGTACCCATGAGGACGCTCTCGTCCTGACGTGGAAGAATCGTATAGATATTGTCGGAAATCAACGCACAATTGTCAGTTCGGTACTGATGTATAAACTTATTCTTATTGATGTCATAAACAAGAAGTCCGGCTCCACGGGTACCAATATACAGGATGCCGTCTTCTCTCTGATATAATGCGCATATATAGAGAGATTCAACAGGCAGGTCAATATACTGGTAAGCTCCGGACTGCTTGTCAAGCAGATAGAGTCCCATCCGCGTACCAATCCACATCTGCCGGGCGTCTTTCTCATGAATGGTAGTGATAGAACTCACTCCCGGATACAAACGTACAGTTTTAGTCTCAAGATTGATGCGTTTCAGATGAAAATACCCTCCGGACCATATATCACCGTTCGAGTCTTTTTTAATGTCAAAAATATATTGGTCGGGGCGGACTCCTGCAATAGCTGCAGGGGTAATATAACTGATCTTAAATCCTTTCCTCTTTTCTATTTTATAAATACTGGATGTAAAACCGCCGGCCCATATCACACCGGGAGAGACTTCACAAAGCGCTAGAAATATGTGATTCTCATCATCCGGTACCGAATCAAAGGAGCTGAAGAAGGAACGCCATTCTTGTGTTTCAGTCTGATAGATACTGATACCGTTACTGGTTGCAAACCAAAGGTCGCCGTCACTATCCTCCATCACATCATGAACCTGATCGTTCACCAGTGACCGGTTGTTGCCGAGTGAATGTTTTATCAGATCGTAACTCCTATAACGGTTGTTACGGACTGTAATGCCGGAGGGGTAATTGGCAAGCCAGATACGTTCTTCCTCATCCACATAGATGTCATTGATATTGTTTCCGTTCATCCCATTATAACTGTTGTAATCGGCCGTTATATAAGGTTCACTCATGCAGGTATTCACATCCAGTTTATAGACTCCTTTTCCACCCGTAGCTACCAGTAGTTCATGGGTATTCAAGGAAACAATCCGGTTCACTTCTACATTGTTTGGTGAATGGCAGGAAATGATTTTTCCTGTTCCACTCATGTCATAGATAAGTATTCCTTCTTTATAATTCCCGACAAACAGTTGTTTGGAAACAGCATGGTAATAGAGTTCATGAACCGGCGTACTGATACTTTCCAGCACTTCGTTGGGAAGTAGCTTCAACTCGCCCTGTTCTATCCCGGCACAAAACAAGCCGTTTCCCGTGCCGATAAAGAAATGGTTGCCGTCCGTCTGTTCAATGGCGGCTATTTCACCGTCAATCGGTGTTGGTATATGCAACGTCGTCCCGGTATGGGTATCATACCAGGTAATGCTATCCTTACAACATAACCAGACACGGTCATTCTTGTCCAAATAACCGTGATTCAGAAACGCCTGTGACTTATTTCTAATCAGCTCAGGATGTACATAAGCCAGTTCAAATTTATCATGACGCGAATCATATCTGAAAATACGACCTTTCTGACCGATTACCCATAATACATTCTCGCTGTCCATATAAAGCCAACCCAAGGCAATCCGTGAGTCCAGCGTCATGCTTTCGTCTGAAAAGGTGTAATGTTTGATATGTTTGCCGTCATAACGGTCTACCCCTTCCTGAGTTAAAAACCACATATATCCCCGTCGGTCTTTCTGGATATGGTATATTTTCTGATTGTTCAGACCGTCCTCCAGCCCTATGTATTTATAAATCTGCCCTCTGGCTACAGTACCACTAATGAAAAGGACTATAATTAACAAGAGCCTCTTCATCTTTACAAAACTACTCATGTCTTTCACAAATATTCAAAAAAAATCACTGCAAAAATATAAAAAAATAATTAAAACGCAATTCAATAAATGTATTTATATTTCAACCTGAGATTAACATTAATACTCATGTATCCAGTTCTTAGTTTATAGAAAAACATATCATAAATGAAAATAGTGGAAGAGTATTTTTCCACTAATTAATTTGCATCTTTCAATATATTATCCGAATATTGCAGAGATGAAAAAGCACACCATGAATCCAGTTGATGAAAAAATCATAATAAAAAAGCTAAGGGCAGGAGATAATGAAGCATACAAGTATTTGTATGACTATCATTATGTTGCTCTCTGCAAACTTAGTTATTATATGCTGAAAGACAAGATACAAGCAGAAAGTATAGTCAGTGATGTTATTTTTCACTTATGGGAAATCCGGGAAAGTTTGGAACTCGTTCCTCCCCTGCGCAATTACCTAGTAATAGCCGTACGTAATAAATGCCTGAATTATCTGGCTCTCAAGCAACAAGAAGTGGAAATCCGCTTTTCTGCCATGGAGCGGGCAGGAATCCAACTGCAAAATATCATACCGGACAATCAGCAGCCTCTGGGCACACTATTAAAGAAAGAACTGGAACATAAAATTCAAGAAGCTATCCAGAAACTTCCCCTGCCTGCAAGCAAGTATTTACAATGAGCCGCTTCCGGGAAATGAGTTACGAAGAAATTTCTAAGGAACTTGGCATTTCCGTCAACACGGTCAAATATCACATAAAGAGCGCATTAGCAATACTAAAAAGAGAACTTGGAACTTTCTTATGCATTTTTTTCGCTTTTTACCCTACCCTCTTGAAATAAAAAACTGTAGTATATATAAAGGCAATCATTATTTATGGATGAACAATCACTACATACGGATACTGTCAACGATTGGATTACCGGATATCTGACAAATAGTCTGACACCGGAAGATATGCAATCATTGCAAGAATGGCTGAATGCTTCGGAAAAAAACAGAAAATATTTTTCCGATATGCAGGAAGTATGGATAGCCGCTTCGGACGAAACAGATGATATGGACTTCAACAAAGAAAGAGCCTATCAACTATTCTTGAAACAAACCGAAGCCAGTGGCCGACAAGGCACCAATAAACGCAAGGCTTTCCAACTTCGCCCGTGGATGTATGCTGCCGCGATGATTATCGTGGTCTTTATTTGCGGAACAATCGCTTTCCAGACAGGAAAGAGTGTGATCCGGAATCAACTGACTCAAATCTCTATTGAAGCTCCATACGGATCAAAAACCAAATTATATCTTCCCGACGGAACCCTGGTCTGGCTCAACGCTGGTTCGAAGATGAGTTATGCACAGGACTTCGGTATCAACGAACGGGCACTGAATCTTACCGGAGAAGCTTATTTCGAGGTAACCAGAAATGAACATATTCCTTTTAAAGTACATACCAATGAATTGGACGTGAAAGTATTAGGAACTAAATTCAATTTCAGGAATTATCAGGACGATCTGGAAGCTAAAGTCTGTTTGCTCGAAGGGAAAGTGGCTCTCAGTACCCAACAAAAGGAAACAATACTTCACCCGGACCAACAAGCCTTATTAGACAAAAAGACCGGCAATTTATTGATTTCAAGCACTAAAGCGGCTTACAGCGCCGAATGGACAAACGACCGTCTCTATTTTGATGAAGCATTGCTCCCCGATATTGTGAAGGAACTGGAAAGAAGCTACAACATAAAAATCACTATTGCAGACGCTGCGCTAAACTCCGTCCGTTTCTATGGTAACTTCCGCAGAAAAGAACAGAGTATCCGGAAATTATGGATGTACTATCATCTACCGATAAAATGACTTATACCATTGAAGGAAAAAATATTGTGATCACACTTCCTGAATGAAACTGAATGTTAAACCTTTTAAAACTCAAAAGAATATGAAAAGCAACTTTGAAAAGACATGATTTGACTCCCCTGATAGAAATAAAAAAAGGTCAGGTTCCTTTCCAACCCCTGACCCCTTTTGACTTTCTGTCTTAAAAGCCACAGTGACTTTATTGATGAAAGCTTAGGCAAATATACTGAAAATCCTAAACTTCTCATCTTATTTATCAATTATTTATTCATTGACTTATGAAAACTAAGAAAAAAGTTTTTTTCATGGTCCTGCTCATGCTATGTTTTCATCTGAGTTCATTTGCACAGCATATCAGTATGCAGTTGAAGAACGTGACAGTAAAACAGGCCATTGAAACAATACAGAAGCAGAATGGATATTCATTTACATTTGCGGCAAGCGATTTGAATACCCAGAAGATTATTACAGTAACAGCCAAAAACTTACCTATAGAAAAGGTAGTGGAACAGATTTTAATAGGACAAAATGTTAGTTATACAATTCAAGGTAAAGACATCATTATAAAGAAGAAAAGCAACCAAGCCGCCCAACAAAAGAAAAAAAGTACAATTAGCGGAATAATCACAGACAATTACGGAGAACCTATCATCGGTGCCAATATCAAAGAAAAAAATGGCACAAATGGGACTATCTCGGATATTGACGGTAAGTTCCAACTTACTGTTGATGAAGGTAACAGTGTGCTAATATCTTACTTGGGATATCTGACGCAAGAGGTGAACACTAAAAACAAGACACATCTGGCGGTCACAATGAAAGAAGACGCACAAGCATTGGATGAGGTTGTCGTTGTAGGATACGGAACGATGAAGAAAAGAGACCTGACCGGTGCCATCTCTTCTATCAAAATGGATGAAACTCCCGTGCAGACTTTCACAACTGTAAGCCATGCGTTAGCAGGAAAAGCAGCAGGTCTGCAAGTAGTCCAGACGAGTGCCCAGGTAGGTGGTGGCAGTAGTTTTAATATACGTGGCGCAGCCTCCGTCGGAGCCGGAAATGATCCGCTTATCATCATCGACGGCTTTCCTGTTTCTTCCAGTTCCACACTTGGTTCGGGCAACCGTTATGATGCCGGTCAAACCGATAATATTCTCGAGTCCATCAACCCGAACGACATTGAGTCAATAGAAGTTCTGAAAGATGCCAGTTCTACCGCAATCTACGGTGCAAGAGCCGGACATGGTGTAATTATCGTTACCACCAAACGGGGAAAAGAAGGAAAAGCAAGTGTCAACTACTCCGCCAATGTCTCTGTGCAAAAAATGAAAAACTCATTCAAGATGTTGAACGGGCAGGACTATATGTATCAAACCAACCGATATTATCACGAGCTATGGCTGAAAGAAAAAGGGGAAGGCATTTACGAGGATTATATGATTCCAAATGATGATGCAGCGGACTTTAAACCCAGATACTCGAACGACCAGATACTTAACGCACCGACAATTCCCTGGTTTGATGAAATCACACGTACCGGACTTATGCACCAGCATAATGTTTCTATAAACGGTGGAACAGATAAGACGAAATATATGGCTTCTATCAACTACCTAAACCATAAGGGCGTAGTGAAGAATAATGATATGGAACGCTTCACTGCAAAAATAAATCTGGATCAGCAGATTTCCAAGTATGTAAAGGGCGGACTGTCTTTCAATATCAGTCGGAATAACTACGACAATGTACCTTTGGGAAACGGTGAGAATGAGAATTCAGGCATTATTACTGCTGCTGTAGCCTTCAATCCGACTGTCCCTGTCAGAGATGAAGAAGGAAACTACTCGGCCAATCCTCTGATGCCTCAACTTCCGAATCCGGTTTCTCTCTTGGAGATTAATGATAAAACTGTCAAAGAGCGTCTGCTGGGTTCGGCTTATATAGAAGTGGAGCCTATCAAGGGACTGAAGCTAAAGGCCAATTTGGGTATCGACCGGAAATATCAGAAACGAAAAACTTATCTTCCGAAAACCACTCAATACGGTGCGGCTGTTAACGGTCAGGCATATTTAGCCCAAGAAGATAACAACGACTATTTAATGGATCTGACAGCCAATTATCAAAAGACATTCGGCGAACATAGCTTCAATGTGCTTTTCGGTTATTCCTATCAGAAGTTCAACACCGAAGGAATGAGTGCGGGCAATCAGGATTTTATCAATGACTCATTCCTGTACAATAATCTGGGAGCAGGAAATTATAGTCGCCCGCCAGTAGGTTCATATGCTTCAGTCAGCAGTTTGAGTTCTTACTTCGGACGTTTCAATTATTCATGGAAAGAAAAATACCTACTCACCGCTACCCTCCGCGCTGACGGTGCTTCCAACTTTGCCAAAGGACATCAATGGGGATATTTCCCTTCCGTATCCGCCGGCTGGCGTTTCTCCGAAGAAAAATTCATCAAAAGTTTTTCCTCTGACTTTCTTTCGAATGGTAAACTGCGCTTAAGCTGGGGACAAACCGGTAATTATAATGTAGGCAACGGAGCTCTCGACTATTATGGAGCAGACCCGTGGTATGGCAGCCAATTCGGTGATTCACAACACGTAGGTATTTATGTGTCACAATTAGGTAACCCGAATCTGACGTGGGAGACGACAACCGAATTTAATATCGGTCTGGATTTGGGATTCTTCAACAACCGAATCAACCTGACTGCCGAATATTTCCAGCGCACAATTTCCGATTTGCTGGTAAAGAAGAAAGCAATCCCCCACTACAATGAAGTAAAAACCATCGCAGCCAACATCGGTTCAACCCAAAGTAACGGTGTGGAACTGACTCTGAACACGCAGAATATACAGACTAAACAATTTGCATGGAGCACCGATTTAACATTCTCAACATATAACGACCGTTGGAAAGAACGCGACCCGAACTGGAAACCTGCCGCCTATCAGAAAGAACAAGACCCGATTCGCGGAGTCTTTGCCTACATAGCCGACGGCTTGTTGCAGCCCGGTGAGGAAGCCCCGTCCACCAGCCGCAACTTCTTCCCGGACAAGTGAAACTCAAGGATATAAATGGAGACCATAAACTGAATGAGGAAGATATGGTTTTAATCGGACGCAATGACCCCAAATTCATTTTTGGTTTCAACAATAATTTTTCTTATAAGAATTTCGACCTTAATATATATATGTATGGACAAGTAGGAAAAATAGCAGGAGCAAACAGCTATTACGACGCTTGGGGGTCTTATGGTAACCGCATCAAACTGGGGCAGAATGTACCTGTCTCTTTCAAAGATGCCTGGAGTTCGGACAACCAGACAAGTACACGTCCAAGCTTTATAGAGTCGGCTTATGGTACCGGTGACCTGTTCCTCCAGAAAATTTCATTCCTGCGTATCAGAAACATTACATTAGGATACACTGTCCCGATCAGTAAAAGTATCTGTAACCGACTGCGAGTATACGCTGACATCAACAATCCGTGTGTATGGACCAACTGGAAAGGTCAAGATCCGGAAACGGACAGTAACACGAATGCGTATCCCAACGTCACAAGTTTCAGCATCGGAGTAGATATTTCATTCTAAATAAACCTAAAAAGAATTGAACATGAAAAGAATTACAAAACTTATATATCTTGCTCTCGGAAGCTGCCTCATCGCAGGACTGAACGCTTCGTGCGAACTCGTCTCCGAGAACTATGGTGATATCAATACCAGTATCTTCCCCAAAACGGCAGAAGACGCTGATGCTATCACAACGTCTGCCGCATACGCCACCTTTAAAAATAGTGGTTACGGAGGTCTGTTCAATATAGCAACAGGCATACAAATCGTAAGCGACGAGGCAGGCGATTACGGAATGTGCAACTGGGGTGGGACCACATCAACTATGCCAACTGGAATACTCTCAAGATATCCGGCTCCGGTAGCTGGCTGACCGTTGAGAGCTACGCCTATGTGAACGATATCAGCAAAATGACTCTGACTATCGACCGGTTGAACAATATTGAAATGGATGACGCCCTCAAACAGCAATATATTGCCGAACTTCGTATGGGCAGAGGATGGCTGGCATATCTTCTCTACGATTTCTACGGCCCAATTCCCATTGCCGACCTGGAAACACTCAAGAATCCTATGGCGGAAAAAATTCTGCCCCGACTCAGCGAAGAGGAGATGCAGACATATATCGAGACTGAACTTACAGAAGCAAGTAAAGTACTTCCCGCCAACTACAAAAAAGGAGACAAAAACTATGGCCGCTTTACAGCCGGACTGGCACATACCGTTTTGCTAAAACTCTATATGCTGACCAAGCAATGGGATAAGGCGGAGGCAGAAGGACGCGAACTTATGAAATCTGAATATGGTTTCGAACTTGTGCCCGAATACAAAGATATATTCACACTGGCAAATGAGAAGAACCCGGAAATTATCTGGGCATGCCAATGCGCCAAAGGATACCAGGAACACAAATGGCAGCCTCATGTATTGCCCAACGATTATAATTTCACCTCCTATCTGGATAAAATGACCAAATGGAACGGATATAAAATCTCATGGGATTTTATGCAGACCTTTGATCCGGAAGACAGACGCCTGCAGACGATCGCATACGAATATACCAGCAAAGACGGAGTGGTACATAATGAAAAGAATGACAGACCGGATCCTTCCGCGCAATTATATCTCGGAGCGGTTCCACTGAAATATGAATTTGACCCGGATTGCACGGGAGAGGATTCACAAATAGACTGGATTATCTATCGGTATGCCGACGTGCTTACTTTGACGGCGGAAGCTATTGTGCGCAACAAAAATGCCGTAACACAGGAAGCGATTGATTTGCTTAATGAGGTGCGTACCCGCTCGCTTCCCGGCAAAGGATACAGCCTGCAAGACTTGAACAGCGTGGACAAATTCCTGAAAGCCGTATTGGACGAAAGAGGTTGGGAGTTATACTTCGAAGGAAACCGCCGCCAGGATCTAATCCGTTATGGATTATTTGTGGAAGCTATCAAAAAGAAGGCTCAATCAATGGGTAAACAGACGCTCGTGGATGAAAACCGTTACCGCTTTCCTATTCCACAAGATATTATTGACGAAGGTAAGGGAATAATCAAACAGAACCCCGGTTATTAATCACTGAAAAGAAAAATCATGAAAAAGTTAATTTATAGCATCATCGGACTACTAATGTTCGCCGGTTGCGAAGATGATTATAAGACCGACATCACAATTCCAATGTCGGGCATCTATCTGAGTTCTCCCGCAGAAGGAGCAACTATGGACTTAAATGATGAAAGTAAAGATTCATACGAGTTTACTTGGGATAAGGCTTCGGAAGAAGGTTCCGTGCTGATATTCAGCACGACCAAGGATCTCGTGAAACAGGTTAGCGTAGAAGCAGGGACAGGGACAAATTGCAGCATATCAGCACTGGTTATCAACCAATTATTTTCTAAACTGGATATTAAATCAGGGAATGAGAAACTCATATACTGGACTGTGAAAGATAAAAACAACCAGACTGCCGCTGCATCAGAAGTTCGTACGTTACAAGTCAGACGAATGAAAAGCGTTTTGCTCACTCCTGAAGATATGTCAACAGCCACTTTGTTGGCAGACGCTACACAAACCAAAATAAAATTTGAATGGGATGCTTCAGGAATCGGTTATGATACAGAGTGTACGGTACTCCTTTCTTTAGACCCGGAAATGGACAGCTTCGTGGAACTACCGACAAAAGGAACAGGAAATATCTCGATCACCCACGAAGAAATGGAACAGACAATCGAAAAGTTGTCTATCAAGCGTTACCGGACCAATACTATTTATTGGAATGTACGTAACAATACAGATCAGTCACTTATTTCCCGTGTCGCTAACACATTATACACAAACGACATGATGCGCCTGGTTGACAAACGTGGAGACGAGACGATCACTTATCCCGTAGTCCGCGTGACATTCTCTGACGGAACTTCGCAAGTGTGGACAGCCCAGAATCTGAATACTACCAGATATCCGGACGGAACGGAAATCGAATCCGAATATTACAGATATGCTCCCGAATCCCTTGGAGAGAACTGGATCAAAGCAATCGGCACCTATTACAGTTTCGTGATTCGCGACCGGATTATCCCTGAAGGTTGGAGAATACCGACAGAAGCCGAATGGAATTATTTATTCTCCGAAGCCGGGAAGAATGGCGGGTATAATGTTCTTAAAGACCCTGTCTATTATTATAAAGATCCTACCGGTCAGGAACATTTAAACGAATGGGGACTGAGCTTTACTTCAGCAGGTACATGGAATCTGGATAGGGACGCAATCGAACTGGCTCAGGAAAAATTCTACTTTATGGCCGCCGATTTGGGGGATCCCGCGACATGGAACGATCCATGGAGAGCTTTAATCCATGATAACAGCGAAACTTTATGGGTATCCTGGGCCAAAGGAACCGTCATGCGCTATATCTATATAGAATAACTAATAAAACATGCATCATTATGAAAAGATATTACTTTCAAATATTACTGGCGTGCTGCCTGACACTATTTGCCGGATGTTCCGATTCAGATTCGGAATCCGGTCAGAACGGTATACCCAAAGGGTCAAAAGCTATTGACCTGCAACAAGACAGAAGTGGGCTGCTACGTAATCCTTGCATGGGCTGGGGGCTTTATGACGATGCAGTCGGCAATGTAGCCAACGCAGAAGAGTATTGGGCTGCACAAGACGAAGCTGCACGCAACTATGCATCTTTCTTCTATATACGCTGGCGTTGGTCGGAAATGGAACCGGAGGAAGGAAAATATGCCTGGATCTATGACGAGAACTATAAAAAGCTGATTCAAGGAGCGCTCGACCGAGGATTGAAGCTATGTTTCCGTATCTATGACAACGGACAGGACAACATCCGCCAAGGTACTCCCGAATATGTCCGTACCGCAGGAGCTAAAGGATATACTGTGACAGGACAGAATGGTAATTTATGGACTCCTTATGCCGACGATCCTATCTTTCAGCAGAAATATGAAAAGTTTGTCGCAGCATTCGCTAAAGAGTATGATAATCCGGATATCGTAGATTTTATCGACGGGCACTCTTTGGGCTGGTGGGGCGAAGGCTCACATATTGAATATCTGAATTCTGACAAGAAGAAAGAGACGTTCGACTGGTTTACAACGATGTATTCCAAGAACTTCAAGAATATCATTCTGGTATTACCCTATAATAGTGAAATCGGATTCAATACGGAAAAAGAAATCGCTATCGACCAAAAAGGGTATGGATTACGTAGAGACGGACTTGGAAGTATGTGGTTTACTGAAAATGATGAGAAAGTAGCGAACGAAATGTACGGAAAAGTTTTAATGGTGGGCGAATGTGCTTACTGGGGAGGATATACGGCTGCTTACGAACCTTTCAAAAACGACACGAAATATTCCTTTAAATCATGGAAGGATGTATATAATCAGAGTTTCGACCATGCCCAGACTTATCATTTCAACACACTCGACTTAAGAACGATTACCGAAACAAAGGGCTGGACGGGACTGGCACCGGAACTTGTCCGCAAATTTGTTTTGAACGGCGGATACAGGGTATATCCTACTTATGTAATCATGCCTTATGAAGCCTCAGCAGGTCAAACCGTATCTATCTCCCATTCATGGAGAAACACCGGATATGGTTACTTGCCGAATAACATGAAGAATTGGAATTATAAGTACAAACCGGCCTTTGCTTTGTTCGACGAGAGCGGCAAACTGGTAAAATCATGGATTGACGAAGATGCCGAGCCTTCCCAATGGCTGTCTAACCAACGGAAAAACTATACTTATGAAGTTTCCCTTGACGGTATTTCCAAAGGCAATTACCAATGGGCGGTAGCTATTGTGGACAAAACCAAAGATAACAAGCCTGGTATCAATATCGGTATCAAAGATAAGGAGAAAAAAGACGGGTGGACGTTTATCTGTGAGATGACTATTAAATAAATGAACCGATAAAACATGAAACATATATATTTATATCTATTTGCATTTATCTCCGTTATCCTTGCAGGCTGCTCGCACGCCTGTCAAAAGGTAGAGTTGCAGGAAGACACCGTATCATTGCTTCGCAACCCTTGTATGGGTTGGGGAGTATATGACGACGCTAATGATGAAGTACAAAACGCGGATATTTACTGGGCTGCCCAAGACGAGGCAGCCCGTCAATATGCCTCCTTCTTTTATGTACGCTGGAGATGGTCGGACATGGAACCGGAGGAAGGCAAGTATGCCTGGCTATATGATGAAAACTACAAAAAGCTGATACAGGGTGCCTTAGATCGTGGATTGAAACTCTGCTTCCGTGTTTACGACAACGGACAGGATAACCAGCGTGCCGGAACTCCTGACTACGTACGCCGTGCCGGAGCAAAAGGCTATACCGTGAAAGGACTGAAAGGTGATCTTTGGACACCTTATCCGGATGATCCGGTTTTTCAGGAAAAACTGGAAAAGTTTGTCGAAGCCTTTGCCAAGGAATATGATAATCCGGACATCGTAGACTTTGTAGACGGATACAGCCTCGGCTGGTGGGGAGAATGTCATCATGTGATTCTGCAAGACCAAAGCAAATTCGAGCAAGTATTCGACTGGTTCACAACGCTCTATTCCACTCATTTCAAACATGTCATTCTTACGCTCCCCTTTGGCAGCCAAATCGGTTTCGACACCGAAAAACGAATTGCAATCGATGGAAAAGGATATGGCATGAGAAGGGACGGATTGGGAAGTATGTGGTTCAGTGATGAAGAAAGGAGAATCGTCGCGGATATGTATGGAAAGACACTTCTTGTCGGAGAATCCTGTTACTGGGGATGTTCCACCGATGATTGCACTCCATTCAGCTCGGATACACGTTACCGGATGAATACATGGAGAGATGTGTACGAACAGACTTATCAACATGCTATTAAAGGACATTTCAATACGTTGGATTTAAGAGAGATTCCCGAAACAAAAGGGTGGACCGAACGGGCAAATGACCTGGTAGAGAAATTTATCGTCCAAGGAGGATACCGGATTTATCCGTGCAACCTATCATTGCCTGTCCGTATTAAAGCCAATTCGACAGTCACCATTTCACACGAATGGAAAAATACAGGAAACGGTTATCTGCCTAACAATATGCCCAACTGGAATTATAAATATAAACCGGCCTTTGCACTGTTTGACCAACAAGGAAGTCTTGTGCAAACATGGGTAGATGATAATGCAGAACCTTCGGACTGGCTGCATAATACGGTACATTCTTATACTTATCCGGTTACTTTCACTGATATTCCCAAAGGTACTTATCAATGGGCTCTGGCTATCGTCGACCAGACGAAAGACCAACAGCCGGGGATTAAACTGGCAATCAAAGATAAAAAAGAAAAAAACGGCTGGTTTTTACTCAATGAGATAACTATCCAATAAATAAAAAACAGGAGGTGTGTCATCGCTCAAAGATATCTGTCATTTAGTTTTGACACATCTCTCTAAAAAACAATGATATGAGGATTACATATACATTCATCTTCCTGCTGACAATAACTCTATTTTCATTTCCGCTCAAAGCGGAAGAATCTATCCGGTTAATACCACAACCTGCCGAGCTCCAAATGCAGTCCGGCACTCTCATATTACCCGGTTCTGTTGATATTTCCTATTCATCAGCATTAAAAAAGGAAGCAATTCTGCTAAGTAAGTATTTACAGGAATCAAAGCTAACCACAAAACTTTATTCCGGCAAATCCGATGCAATGATTCAGTTACAAATCTCCCCGACTACTCTTTCTGCACACAAAGAAGGATATGTCCTGCAAATTTCAAATCAAAATATACAGATAAAATCGTCTTCGTCCACGGGAATATTTTACGGTATCCAAACATTACGCCAACTTATCGGTAAATATCCTGACCGTCGACTTCCGCAACTGACCATAACTGATTATCCGAACTTCAGTTGGAGAGCTTTCATGCTGGATGAAGCACGCTATTTCAAAGGCAAGGAAGTAGTATGCCGGCTACTCGACCAAATGGCTTATTTAAAAATGAACACGTTCCATTGGCACTTGACTGACGACCAAGGCTGGCGCATTGAAATCAAGAAATTCCCCAAACTTACAGAAATCGGTTCTTACCGTGATTCAAGCGAAATCAACCATTTTGAGAGTGATGTGTTCGACGGTAAGCCACATAGCGGCTATTATACCCAGAAAGAAATTAAAGAAATTATCGAGTATGCCCGCGAACGTCATATCAATATTGTCCCGGAAATAGAAATGCCGGGACACGCCAGTGCCGCCATTGCTTCTTACCCTGGCTGGGAACAAATAACGAATCTATTAAGGTGCCGGGAAAATTCGGAGTGCATTACAACGTTTACAACGTAGCCGATTCCAAAGTACTGGACGCCTTGAAAGATATCCTGACCGAAGTTATTGAATTATTTCCTTCTCCGATAATCCATATCGGAGGCGATGAAGTGAAATATAACCAATGGAAAGAGTCTCCTGTAGTACAGGCATATATGCAGAAACATGCACTGCAAACACCGGCAGAACTACAAGTGCATTTCACCAACGGCATATCCAACTGGCTTTCCTCTAAAGGAAAAAGAATGATGGGCTGGAACGAAATCACGGGCAGCAAGTTACACGAATACCAATCTTCCACTGATACTGCTATCCAAAATGAGAAGTTGGCCAAAAATGCGATTGTACATTGTTGGAAAGGAGATTATTCTTTGATTAAAGAAGCTATCGAGAATGGGTATGATATTGTAAATGCTTATCACGAATATACTTATCTCGATTATGACTACAAAAAAATTCCTTTAGAGAAAGCATATCATTTCAATCCTGTACCCGAAGGGCTGACAACAGAACAGCGTATTCATGTATTAGGTGTCAGTTGCCAGATGTGGGGAGAGTTTATTCCGACCGTAGAAAGTATGGATAAACTGCTATTTCCCAGTATAGCCGCGTATGCAGAAACAGGATGGAGCTTGGAAAAGAACAAGAACTTTCAGCAGTTTTCAGAAGCATTGAAAGCTCCTTAAAGCTCAAAATAGAAGGCTATTTCAATATCCTTAAAAATAGCCTTCTATTCATATATCATTTAAGTATCATTGCTAATATATTCCTCATAGTTGTCACTAAGAATTATTTAGTCAATGAACGAATACAATCCACCTCATCCTCCGAATAAGGCGTCCCATCACTACGGAAAATATCATGGAACCATAATGGTGGTTCTACTGTGTCAAGTAACGGAGTATCCCATGCAAAAATCGTATTTGTTTTTCCGGCTACCAGTCCCCAGTTTATCGCACCGATATTTTCCTCTTTCAACACAGGCATAATATCCTGAAAAGTACTATTCTGAGTTCGTGCCATGTATTCCGTACAAATCATCGGACGCCCGTATTGTTTCAATGAATCTATCAGTTGCCTATGCATATCCAAAGATTCGTACGTATGATAAGTAATCACGTCCGAGTTTTCCAACTGGTATTTATTGAGATTGGTCAAATTCATATCCCATACTCCGGCAGACAGAGGTTGTGACGGATTAACCGTCCGTCCCCATGTAAATATTTTCTGCAATAAAGGCAAACTCCTTTCACCATACCTGTAATTGCCCGAACCACCGGGTTCGTTATATAAATCCCATAACACGATTCTCTTGTCATCCTTAAAGGTAACCAGAATATCTTTCACATAACTTTCCAATACCGGAAGTATAGTTGCCGTATCACCTTTATAATACAGATCGCCCGGATCACGAACCCAGCCCGAATTATGCACTCCCGGTTGTGGTTCCGGTTGTCTGCCTGCCTGATAAACAGGATTCCAGCAATCGTCCAAAAAGACAAAGATGGTAGAAATATGATGTTTATCGGCAATAGCGAGATATTCATTGATACGTTTCTTAAATCCTTCCTTATCCGTTTCCCAAAGCAAGTGGTGTAAGTATACGCGCATACAATTCATTCCGATTCCTGCCGCCCAACCAAGTTCGCGTTCTATTGTCACCGGATCAAAAGTATCCGCCTGCCACATTTCCAGTTGGTTGATAGCCGTACTCGGAATGAAATCACAACCACGAAGCCATCCCCATTGTTTATACCATTCATTAGCTTGCTCTTTTGTCCAGACTTCACGGACAGGAGTTGTTTTCTGATTACAAGAAACCAACAATATAACGCCAATAAAAAATGCTACTAATATATTTCTCATAAGATTTTATATTTCAATATTCTACAATATAAGAGACTACTCAAAAACTGCTTTTCTGATACTGGCATTCCATGTGTCTCCGATATACATAACCCCGTTAGCATCCATGCATAATCCCGAAGGAGCACATAATTTTGCATCTTTGCCAACGCCATTTACAGCACCGGAACCATTGCCGCCAATGACAGTCGAAACTCCTGTGTCATTCACCATACGAATAGCATGATTGTCCTGGTCAACAATATAGATATTACCTTCATCGTCCGAACACATCTGTTCCCCCCTCAAGAAACGGGCTTCGGCAAATGCGCCGTCCCAATAACCTGTCTCGGTAGAAGTATTCAGCCAAGTAACTTCGCCTGTCGTGACATCAATATATGCCAGTTCGGACGTTGACCTGATTTGTACATACAAATGATTCGTACCGGTAGCAACAGCAAGAGCCGTCGAAAATTCCTGACTGCCATGCCGTTCGACTAATCCTATTGTTTTGCAGTCCATGTCGAAGGGTCTATTTCTATAACAGTATTTGTCCATCCCTTCCGGGTATATAATTTACCGTCCTTACTAGCTGTCAATCCAACACCCCAATAGCCGTCAATACCCGCTTCGACTGCTTTCACCTCAGTCGACCAGTTATTAGCCGGATCAACTACAATAAGTTGGATTGCCGTACCGCCACATTCAGCTATTGTATAAAATTTCTTGGAAACATTATCATAAACAACACTTGTAAAGCCATATCCTCCCGCCACACGGTCATAACCGGCAAGGAAAGATACTTCACCTGTTTCCGACAAACGATAAAGTCCCAGTTCAGCCGGAATCCGGTCATCCGGGAAACGGCGTAAAAAGAGAATGTTCTTTCCGGCATCGTCAACAGCAATTGCCGAAGGCAATACATCCACTTTCAGATTTTCTATCCACCAACGTTTCTCGTACATAAAGTCATCGGTATAGGCTTCCTCCATTTTGTCCAGTTTCACACTTATCTTACAAGTCTCGCTATTCGTTATTTTAGGTACTTTCACCTGTAATTCCGTATCACTTGCTGAAAGGATTTCGGCAACAGTAGTTCCGAAAGAAACACGCAGATTGGCCGCTATATCTCCGAAGTTTTCACCTCTGAGTGTTACTATATCTCCCTTTCCACCATTCTGCGGCTCAAATTCCGTCAGTCTTATAGGCAAGATGATACCTGACTGAATAACATCGACCTTTACATTCCGATAATCAGGAGCAGTGAGAGTTATAGTCGCTTTTCTCCCTTGCTTTACTGTATTTTCATCCACACTGATAGTCAGAACCGATTCGTCTTCCGTTACGTTCTTCAAACTAAACCGGCACCAGGCTGTCGCTTCCGCAGGAGATATGTCAGTGGTAACTTCCAGATTAGAAAACAGGGTTATCTCCTTAGTGCTTGCAGCAGCTGCAAACGACTGGCTTAGCTCATCCTTATCAAGTGCCAAGTAAGGAGAAGCCTGTTCCTTATCTTCGCATCCTGTGAATAATAGCATCTGAGCTATTACACACATTCCATATAGAATTATGTACTTCATACTGTATCAGGTTTAATTACTTAATGCCGAGGAAAAATCAATAGACAATTGTCCGTCATTATCAACAATCCGATGTATCGTAAGCCGTTCACTGCCTCCCGGAGTATTAGGAGAATGGTACGAGATGCGTAAAACTCCATCAAAATCTTTAAAAATCATGGCATGCCCCCCATTATCATTCGGGTTCAGGGGCTGAGGGTCCTGTATCCAAGGACCTGTAACAGTACCCGATTGAGAGCGGGCTACACCAATGGCATATTGTCCGTTCCCGTCCTTTCCCAACAAGAAACTAGACCATAGCATCAAAAGTTCACCATTATTCGCCCTGTACAGGAATGGAGCATCTGATACATAATACGAATTTCTAATAACCCAAGGCGCTGCACTTGCCGCAAACAAGGTCACCGGTTCGTCAGCCGCTTCTTTCAAATCTTTTGTCAATTTCTGTGCAACGATAGTTCCATCGGAGATTTGTGTCCATTCATGGCTGAATACAATCCACGGATCCTTGTTTTCATCAACAAAAAGCGCAGCATCCAAGGCCTGCCATCCATTAGGAGTAACGGGCCTGTTGACCAATGGAATAAATGGCCCTTCAGGTTTGTCGGACACCAATACGGATGCTCCCCGTACTTCATCTGCTCCGCTAAAAGTAGCAAACATATAATACTTGCCTTCATAATAATAAAGGTCGGGAGCCCAGAAGTCGGTCTTTCCCCAAAAGCTTGCCGGTGCTTCAAAGCTGATTCCGGCTTTCCGCCAATCACGTAAATTACGGCTAACAGCCACGGCAATCTGATTGGCAGACGTCGGATAAAGCGCGTCGTCTGCATGAACATGCAAATAATATTTTTTAGATACGGGATCCGCAAAAATAAACGGGTCACGCACACGGAATGAATTATACACTATCGGATAGTCTTCCTCTACCGGTGGGACAGGCTCCGAAGACGCTCCTTCCTGAATAATAGAAATATTGACAGGATAATCCTTTCCTGCCAGTTGCACGGCAAGTGACACGGAACGCTCTTCTTCACTTTCATTTTCCTTGACTGTTATCAGAAAACTTCCCGCCCCCTCACTTCTGCGAGGAGAAACTTTAGCCCATGTACCTATCCCTTTATGTACAATCTGCCATGGAGCATTAGCCTCTACTGTATATTCCTGCTCTCCTCCTTCTGCTCCCACATGCCATTCCTGTAATCCATCTTCTATTTTAAAGAAAAAAGACTCCTCCGCATCCTGCTTACATGATGCAACAAACATCAGTGTAGCTAATAAATTTATTATAATAAGCATATGTGTTTTCATATTAATTATTCCATCCATCATTTTGTACTAAATTTGAGTTCTTTTCCATTTCCGAAGCAGGTATTGCCCATTTCCAAAGATAATCACCACCCCACAAATAAGAATAGGTAGTATTCCCCCAGACTTCCATCAACCCGTTGCCTTCATAAAACTTTTTCTCTTTCCATGTTCCCCATCGGAGTTCATCAAAAAACATATATTCTTCAAAAGCCAATTCCCAGTACCGTTCCTTACGGACACGTTGGCGCATATCATCCAAGCCTTTTACTGTTGTATAATCGTTGGTATTCAATGCCTGGACTCCTACTCTGCCGCGGACATCATTGACATAAGGTATAGCTTCTTCCCATTTTCCCTGTTCTGTCAGTGATTCAGCCAGATTCAGAAGCACATCTGCATAACGGATTAATGGAATATCAATTGGAGAACGTTCCATAATCGTATGTTCCGTACCTTCATACACAAACTTTCGGATCAAGTAATAAAACTTATCATTAGTGTCTGTCCGGATATCATAAGGTTCAGCATCGTCAGAGCCCCGATATGGCCAGCGCAATGTATATGAGATAGCCGTCCCCGTCACACCACCCAGATATGTGGAATAAGGGGTTATCACATTCATAGCCAGACGCGGATCCCTACCTGCATAAGCAGCCTTAATACGCGCTTCATTTCCATTGGGAAGATATTGCTCCATATCAGCACCATAACTTCCCATTATTTTAATCTCCCCGTCAGTCAGGTTATCCCGCAAGAAAAATACGGAACGTTCTCTCGGACTCATCGTAGAATAACCGGGAAGATAATCATCCCAGTCAAACGGTTTGCCGTCCGCACACTCATAACTGTCTATAAAGGCAGGATTCGGCGATAATTGTTCCAACCTGAACCACTCGTTGTCCGGTTACCAAAGCCCAATTAAATACAGACCCGTAACCGGAAGGGTTTTCTATACAAGGAATGGTAAATATCATTTCATCACAACGTTCGTTAGCTTCCTTAAAAAGAGCTTTATAATCCCCGAACAATGAATACCCCATCTTAGTGATTGCCCTGAAATCATCTTCCGCCTTATCATATTGTTTCAGCCACAAATAAGTTTTCCCCCGCAATGAATAAGCGGCAGCTTTAGTGATCCGCCCGTAGTCCGAGCTACCGGCAGCATACTTGGCAGGCAGGTTCGGTTCTTCGACACAAGCTGTCAGATCAGCCAGCACTGCATCCCAGATTTCCTGTTCTGTAGAACGCCCTTTTATACATTCCTCGGCTGTCACCGGTTCCAAATAAAGAGGGACTCCTTTCCATAAAATATTCATCCGATAATAATTATACGCCCGAAGGAACTTGCACTCTGCAATATATTGCGCTTTCTTCCCGTCACTCATATCGGGTGTCTTTCCTATATTAGCTATAACATCATTGGCCCTGTGAATCAATTCATAATAACGCTTCCAGGCTGAGAGAAACTCTGTTGATGAAGGAGTAGCTACTCCGAAAAGCGTCGGTGTATGCCAAATCCAGTTGCGATCCATATCCATTATGCTGGAGCGATAATCATAAAAATGCAAATCACCGTCATAGCCGCTATTAGTTGCATAATCTGCTCTTAGAGCATTATATACTCCATTCACAACCTGAACAGCCAGCTCTGCGTTATCCCAAACCCCGGCCGTGGATATGACATTAGCCGGTTTCGTATCCAAAAAGTCTGCAGAACAAGCATAGACAAACAATATTAATATGCCGCCAAGTGTAATAATCGAGATAGTCTTTTTCATTGTCGTACAGATTAAAAATTAATATTAATACCTAACGCAAGCTGGCGCATTGTTACATATCCCATACCCGTCTGCATTTCCGGATCCATACCTGAGAATTTGGTTATAGTCAACAAGTTTTCACCTGAAAAATAGACACGTACTTTATTGGCATAAAACTTCCGTGTCCATGTTTGCGGAAGTGTATAGCCAATAGTCAGGTTACGCAGTTTCAGGAAATTACCTTTTTCAAGGTGCAACGTACTCGCTTCTGTTGCCTGATTGGTTTGATTAAGCGTCAGGCGTGAGTTCTTCGAATGTAAATTGGTGCGAGAGTCGTTGGGATTCTCCGGATTATAAAAATAATGGTCATTTTGAAGTTCTTTCGATAATCCATATCCCAAAATTGTGGATGTGGAATTTTGTCCTACCGAATACCAATAAATGGAAAATCCTGCCGCTCCCTGCCAATTCATGGAAACATCAAATCCTTTCCATGACACCGCGCCCTGCAATCCATAATAATATTTCGGAACTGACGATACTTTCTGAAATTTCTTATCATAGTCATTTCCATAAAGCCCATCCCCGTTTATATCAGCATAAATATAATCGCCATACCATAAATTAGCTTTTCCTATTTTTTGGTTAGGATAAAATACGTAACCTTGATCTTGCATCGCTTTCAACCACTGCATATCCTGTTCCGTACGAATCATCCCGTCTTTAGGACCTCCGGCAGGATTAACCAACCCGTTATTAAAGAAATAAGTAGCATCTCCCTTATAAGGCTCTTTCAGATAATATTCATTGATAATATGTCCTTCAATTATCCTGTTGTCCCCTCCGTCAGAAACATCTCCCAGATTCGACTTATAGACATAACTGCCGTTCTCGTCATATTCCCAGCTATTCTTTAAAGTTCCTTTAAACTTGCTGACATAATTCTTATTATAAGAGAAATTCCCGGAGAGAGAATATGACCATTCATTGATACGGTCGTTCCAGTTCAATGTCAACTCAACACCCTTATTGGTAACCTCGGCATAATTTTGACGGGCGGGTGTCTTGTTCCCCATCGTTGCATACACACCCGGACGATAAAGGATGCCATCAGTAACCTTATTGTAAATATCAAATTCTCCAACCAGCCTATTATTCAATATAGCGAAATCCAGTCCGAGATTAGCCTGCGTCACACTCTCCCAACGCAATTTTTGATTAGCAATTACGGTCTGCGCCAACCCCGAAGTCAGTTTATCTCCAAAAATATAATTACTTCCGGAATAAGTAGCCTGCCATTCATAGTCTCCAATACTATTATTTCCTAGCTTTCCCCACGACAAACGTATTTTCAGATTATCAAAAGGCGAACCTTGCATGAATGATTCTTCCGAGACACGCCATCCACCGGAGAAAGACGGGAAAAATCCCCAACGGCTTTCCGGCGCAAAACGAGAGGAACCGTCGTAACGCGCATTTACTTCAAACAGGTATCTGCTTTTATAAGCATAAGTCAGACGACCGAAAAAAGACCGGGAAGTATTTTCCCAGGTAGCTCCCGTTATATTGCTCAATTCCGTATATGTAGACAAGTCTGTCAAGCTTGCGTCGGCAGCTCCTTGTTTCGCCATATCCGTATTAAATCCCCAGTTACGTATGGCTTCATAGCCTGCAAGTGCTCCCAAGTCATGTTTCCCAAAACTTCTAGTCCAATCCAACGTCTGTACGAAGCGCCATCTTTTGGATTCTTCCGAATAAACAGCTTTCGACATATTTTCTAAAGTTGTAGGCTGCTCCACAAGTTTGCCTCTTCTAAAGCTATATCGCCCGACTTGCTTGGAAAGCCAGTCCGCATCATGGCGATAACGCATATAGTCAAACTCAACATGATACACAAAATCCTTGAAGATTGTAGCATCTGCAAACATGGAAGTATTTAATTGTTCATATTTGAAAGAGCCGCCTGAAGAAGCTAACAAATGAAGAGGGTTGGAAGATGTCGGATCTTCTTCTACTGCTTCGGGAAGTCCTAATTTTCCATCATATTCAGGATAAATATCCGGTGGAAGCTTCTGACCGTGTATTCCACCTGTAAAAGCATCTACTTCATTCCGTTCCTGGTCTGTATGATAACCGTGCGAACGGTTGCCTATCTGCAACCAGTCCTTCACTTTTACAGTTATATTGGAACGTATGTAATATTTCCGAAGCCCCGTATCTTGTATTAATCCCGGGTTATCCAGGAAAGAACCGGAAAAATTATAATTCACATTGTCGGAAGCACCGACTACTGAAATCGTATGCTCGCTCATTATTTTATTTTGAAACAGTTCTTTATACCAATCGGTATTAGGATAAGCGACATAGTTAGGATAACCGGACTCCGCAAGACCATCAGGATTTTTCGCCGCTTCTTTCCATTCTGTTATTGTGTTCTGGCTGAAAATATCACTCTGCCCGATATTCCGGGCTGATTCGTTCATTAATTCAAAATAATCGGCACTATTACTCACAAGCTGAATCAGATTTGACGGTTGGTTCAAGGAAAATTTTCCTGAATAATTCACTGATGTCTTGCCTTTTTTCCCTTCCTTTGTGGTAATCATTATAACGCCATTTGCTCCACGATTACCATAGATAGCACATGAAGCAGCATCTTTCAAGATAGAAATTGAAGCGACATCATTGGGATTTATATCATTAAATGATAATTCCATTCCGTCAACCAATACTAAAGGGTTGGAATTGTTCAATGTTCCAATACCGCGGATACGTATGGTCGCCATATCACTGTTGGGTTTACCGGACGATTGCAATGTCTGCACTCCTGCACTCATCCCGGACAATGCCATTGAAAGATTAGTCAAAGGGCGGGAATCCAGTTCTTTTTCAATCATTGATGGTTGAAACGGCTCCCGTCAAATTAATCTTCTTTTGTGTTCCATACCCCACCACAACGACTTCATCCAACTGTTTCGAATCTTCTTTCATCGTCACATTCAGTGTTATCGGCCCGGTGATTTTCTGCGTATATGTGATATAACCTATTGAAGTAAATTTCAGTGTCGAACCTTCCGGAACTTGCAACAGGTAGCTGCCGTCAAGACCGGTGATAGTTCCTTGTGTAGCCCTTCTATCATAACGGTTACTCCGGAAGTGTCTCACCCGATTCGTCCACTACTTTTCCTGTCACCTTGACCGTCCGTTTGTTCCCCTGTTGCCGGGACGAATTTCTGTTCAGTACAATTTGACGTTTTTCAATGACGTAAGACACTCCCTCACCTTTAAACAGTTTATCCAGTACCTGAGTCATCCATTCATTTCTCACGGAGATATCCACTATACGGTTTACATTGACAATATCCTTATTGTACAGGAAACGATAGTTTGTCTGTTTTTCAATATTAGTCAAAACCTCCTCTACGGTCACATTTTTCAATCGCAATGTAATCTTGGCAGACTGTGCGCAAACAGGCATACTAATTGCTTGCAAGACAAGACAAAACAGCCATACAGCATAAACTTTCCCCATTTTTACATTCACAGGTACATTAATTCTCTTTTTCATTTTCCTAATTGAAATAAGTTTCATACCTTTACATGTTTGGTTATTGGTTCTACAAATAAGTTGATTAACGAATAACTGAATCTTTGGAAAGGAAGGTGAGTCAGACCTTCCTTTTTTATCAGTTGTCAGAAGCTAAATTTACTGATTATGTTTTTCCCATGACTTGTATTATTTAAAAGGTTAATAAAAGTGTGTGTTTCTCTCGTTTCTATCAATAAGACGTTTCTAAAAATAAAAGCCACATCCCATCTCACATTATTTTTTATCCGAACTATTTTTTCTTCAAACTATCGTTTATCCCAAATAATCTTTCTATTTTTACCCCCAACAACAGAATTTCTACTGCAATACTATGTCAGATACCCAACAACATACTGCCAATGATCGTTTCCTGGTTATAGCATTGAAACAGGATGACCAACAGGCTTTTACCCGAATATTCCATGCTTATTATAAAGACCTGGTGTTGTTTGGCGGTACATATATCCCGGAAAAATCGGTTTGTGAGGATATTGTGCAAAATATCTTTCTCAAATTATGGAACGACCGGAAGACACTGGAAATAGAACTCTCACTAAAAGCATATTTGCTGAAAGCGGTTCGAAACTATTGCCTGGATGAATTGCGGCATCGTAGAATTATAGACGAACATATTGCCTATGAGCTTAAATCCCCCTCTATTAATATAGATACGACAGAGAACTACATACTATACTCCGATTTATGTCAACAATTAAGAAATGCATTGGAGCAATTGCCGCCTCAGGAAAGGGAAGTTTTTGAGATGAGCCGGTTGGAAAACATTAAATATCAAGAAATCGCAAATCGTCTGAATATCTCTGTCAGAACGGTGGAAGTACGTATCAGTAAGGCCTTGAAGCAGCTTCGTATTTTATTGAAAGATTTTTATCTACTATTTTTTTTCTTTCTTTTCCACTAATGGATGTGGGTTCTTCTTTCTGAAACGTCTATTATATATAAGGTAAAAATGCATATGATACATAAAGATTCGGACATAGAGATTATAATTTCCAAATATCTCTCGAAAGAGGCGACACAAGAAGATATCAAGGAATTGGAGAACTGGATATCAGCTACCCCCGAAAACTATAAGAGCTTTCTTGTACAAAAGAATATATGGGAAGTTACTCATCCGGCTTTTAGCCCGGAAGAGATAGACGTGGACAATGCACAAAGAAAAGTGATGGAACAGATTCGTCATAAAAGCCAACCGGCATCCGCCCGTCCCAAGTTGTCCTTCCTATATTACTGGCAGCAAATTGCAGCTATCTTGCTTCTCCCGTTGCTGATATTATCTGCTTATCTTTATTTTAAGCCTGATTCTCAAATTGCAGAAACTTATCAGGAGTTATTTACTCCTTACGGCACTTGGTCGGTAGTTAATCTTCCCGACGGTTCTAAGGTATGGCTGAATGCCGGAAGTTCCCTAAAATATCCGGCTCAATTTAAAGGTAAAGAAAGGGGGGTTTCCATGCAAGGTGAAGCTTATTTTGAAGTAGAATCCGATAAAGAGCATCCTTTCATCGTTAAAACCAAAGAACTGACAGTAGAAGCTACCGGCACTGCATTCAATGTTAACGCATATGTTCCTGATAATATAGCGGCAGTAACGTTGGTAAAAGGAAAAGTAGCGGTAACTCTCGATAAACAAAAGACAGTTTCCCTTTCACCGGGAGAGAAGATTGATTATAATCTGGCAACTGCATTGTATAAAGTCAACAAAACCAATACATATAAATGGTGTTCATGGAAAGATGGAATACTCATTTTTAGGGATGACCCACTGGAATATGTATTCAAACGCCTGGGACAGACTTATAATGTGGAATTTATTCTGAAAGATCCCGAATTAGGCAAGTACTCCTATAAAGCAACTTTTGAAGGGGAATCTCTGAATGAAATATTACGCTTACTTGAAATGAGCGCCCCTATTCGTTGCAAAGAAATCAGTAATAGAACCAAGAATGACGGGAAACTTGAGAAACAACGTATAGAAGTGAGTAGAACTATGCAATAATAAACTAGAAAAGTGTCTTACCCTGGATTTGGTTGACTACTCTAAGTATCAACTAAAATAATAAAAGATGAAAAAGTCAGACATTACATTTAGTCTCGAACAGATTGTACTTCTTCGTGAGTTCTATTGTTCCTCCTTGCCTAGTTACAAATTTGCGGAAGAAAAAGGTATTGCGCGTAGTACATTTATGCGCTGGGTTCGTATCTTTGAGGATTCAAATCCCGAAATGGCACAGTTTATGAAAAAAGAAAAGTCTCCCATTCCCTCAGAGGATTCTGCGGCTATCACCGCCTTACTCCTTGAGAACGAGCGTTTGCGTACTGAGCTGAAGCACGAGAAATTGCGTGCGCATGCTTACGATACAATGATCGATGTCGCTGAGGAAATGTTTAACATTCCTATCCGAAAAAAAGCCGACACCAAACAATGAAAAGGCTTTGTAAAGAGGGTGGCGGCTCTACCGTCACTTCTCTTGCAAGCTGTTTGGTGTTACAAAGCAAGCCTTTATAAGTATGTAGACCATAGCATGGACACCTATGCCCGTGAGCGTTTCTGTACTTGAGTTTGTAAAGCGTGTGCGTGAAAAAGATCGGGGAATTGGGGGTGAGAAGCTCTGGCTGATGTACCGTAATGAGTTCGGCACCAGTTCTGCAGCGGTTGGTCGTGACTGCTTCTGCGCCATATTATCAAAGTATCGCTTGACAGTACGCAAACGTTTCCGTGCTCCGCGTACCACAGATTCTTCTCATTATCTGCCACAGTATCCTGACTTGACACGAACACTGCTGGCAGACCATCCTAACCAGTTGTGGGTTAGTGATATTACTTATATAACAATATGGCTTCCGGACGATAGTTATGTGTTTTGCTACTTGTCCCTGGTGACAGATGCCTATACCAAGGAAATTATCGGCTATTGCGTAGGGATACTTTGGGGAGCTGTTACACTGTGGAAGCACTGGAAATGGCTATCGGACGCATTGGCGGGATAGAAGCCAATGGACTAATACACCACTCAGACAGAGGGGTACAATATGCCAGTGCGGATTATATAGCCGTATTACGGCACAATGGAATCCTTCCCAGTATGACAGAAAATGGCAATCCCAAGGATAATGCCATAGCTGAACGTGTGAATGGTATTATAAAGAACGAGTTGTTGCAGGGAATGCGTTTTAAATCCATAGAAGAAGTCAAGAAGGCCGTTGATATAGCTGTACACTTCTACAACAATGAAAGACCTCATATGAGCTTGAATATGCTAACTCCTGCACAGGCAGGACAAATGGTAGGTCCAATCAAGAAAATGTGGATTAGCTACAGGGAAAAGTATCTGAGTGTAGCATGTATTTGAAATAATTATGTACATTTGACGCAGAAAAGACCAGGAAGCCCTTGGAAAAGGGTAAGAAAGAGGAAAAAGGGAGAAATCCCTCTCTTTTTTCTTCTTTCAATAAGTTGAGTTAATCTATATCAGAGATAAGAGAAAACCAAGTCAACCGGATATAGGAATAACAAAAAAAAAGGTCAACTCCTGATAGGGGGAGTAATCTTTCAAGTCAACCTATAGAAAGAATTAGAAAATAACAAGTCAACCATTATCAGGGAAGTACAAAGCGCCGTCACAGCATGTTCAGACAAGGGATAATTCTCACTACAATGAGAATAAATACTCATAGGTATGAGAAAAAGATTCTCACTGCAATGAGTATTTTTTCTCATCGCAGTGAGAATGCTTGAGAATTACTTCATTTTATACACCAACGTCCCACCCTTCACAATATCTTCATGTGATATTGAATTCTTTGTGTAGGGTTCTCCATTCAGCGTTATGCTATCCACATACAGATGTTCTTTAGACAAGTTCTCTGCAATAACCGTGAAAGTCTTTCCATCAGCCAGATGCAATACCATCTTCGGCAATTGCGGAGCACCGAATACATATTCTCCGCTCACCGGATCTACCGGATAGAATCCCATTGCGCTAAGCATATACCAGGCTGACATCTGACCACAGTCATCGTTTCCACAAAGTCCGTCGGGTTTATTCTTGTATTGGGTGTCGAAGATTTCACGAACCAGCTCTTGTGTACGTTCCGGACGACCGGCCAATGCATATAAATAAGTGACATGATGGCTCGGTTCGTTGCCGTGGGCATACTGCCCAATCAAACCTGTCACATCCGACAGGCTTTCACCTTCGAGCTTAACTGTGAACAAAGAATCCAACTTGTTCAGGAAAGGCTTTTCACCGCCAAACAGACTGATTAATCCCGGTACATCATGCTGTACATGCCAGGTATATTGCCATGCATTCCCTTCAGTATAGTCACCGCCAATACTTTCGGAATGTCCCAACGCACTTGGATTAAACGGAGCTTTCCAGGTTCCGTCAGCCTTACGCGGACGCATAAATTGAGTTTCCGAATCGAAGAGGTTCTTATAATAATCCGCACGTTTTGCGAAATAAGCGGCATCTTCCTCTTTTCCCATACGGCGTGCCATGTCGGCGGCGGCATAATCATCATACACTGATTCCAGGGTAGAAGATACCGATTCCGCTTTTATCAGGTCGGTCGGGAAATATCCGTATTTTGTATAAACTTCCCAGTTCGACTTCAACGGATGAGAGACTGTCTGAGTTTTCTTTATCATATTGAAAGCACGTTCGGCATCAAAGCCACGGAATCCCTTACGATAAGCCTCAGCAATGACCGATACACCGTGATTGCCAATCATACAGAAATTTTCTTTTCCCCATAATGCCCAGATAGGCAGGAAGCCCTGTACTTCACCTTGTTCTATCAACGAATTTACGAAACCATCCACACGTTCGGGAATCACTAATGTATAGAACGGATGAGCGGCACGATAAGTATCCCACAGAGAGAAAGTAGAATAGAAAGTTCCTGTTCCGGCTTTCACAATGGAGTCGGCAGCATTACGGTACATGCCGTCTACATCCGAAATCTGATTCGGCTGGATTAGCGCGTGATAGAAACAGGTATAAAAATTGGTCTTTTCGTCATCAGTACCGTCTATTTCAATACGGCTCAGATAATTATTCCATTCATTATGAACGGCAGTTTTCACTCCGTCAAAGTCCCACGCAGGAATTTCGGCTTCCAGGTTCTTTTTCTCCATCCACGCTGGTAGTAGAAAGGGCAACTTTCATCATCAGTTCTTCACCCGGTTTCATGTCGAAAGTAGCAACGATACGTTTTCCTTTTTCTGTTTCTCCCATTGGAAGATAAAGAGAGTCTACGACAGGACGATTGAATTTCATCACAAAGAAATAATCCTGATCCACCCATACGGTATTATTGACATGCCCGGTCAGTGTCTGTGCATCTTCCCAGTTTACTTCGCAACGGTTCACTTGCGAATGATACTGTTCTTCTCTCCATGCAGGCCCATGCTGCAAGTCAATCAGGACAGAAGCCGAATCGGCTTTATGATAAGTGTAACGATGCAGAGCTGCATGAATAGAAGCGGTCAGTTCCGCTTTCACCTGAGGATCTGAAAGTTCAACCGTATAATAACCCGGAGTAGCGGCTTCTTTATCTTTTGAGAAGTGACTACGATAGGCATCCCATGCACGGGTACGTGTACCTGTTACCGGCATCACCAGAATATCACCCAAATCCATGCATCCTGTTCCGTTCAGATGAGTCTGAGTGAATCCCCAAATCAACGTGTCCTGATAAACATATTCAGAGCAGTATCTCCAACCTACTGCACCTGTTACGGGACTGGTCTGCACCATTCCAAAAGGATAACACGCACCGGGAAATGTATGACCGTTATCGGCAGCGCCAATAAAAGTATTAACGTATTGGGCATAATCCTGCGTTGCCATTTTTCTGTCGGAGTGCAGGAAGAATAAAAAAACAAACTAGCCAAAGCAGCAGTCATCAAAGGGATTTTTCTTTTCATGCAAATATAGTGTTAAGTTAATGTCGCATTACATACATGAGTATTTATCATTCTTTTCATATATAGTATGATTCAATGTATGAATAGTTGTGCCACAAAATTAAAGTTTTCTTCCCATTTAAAACGAGTGTATACTGACAAATATAATTAAATTTTAAACAAAAGAAGCGCTGATTTATACAAATTCATTGTGATAAAACAAAAATTCGTACGACTTATTGAATAAATATCAACTCAATTATTTATCTTTGTTAGCTTAATAATAAGCTGGCGCAAAAAAACAATAAGTACAATGAAAGATTTCTTGAAATTCACACTTGCCACAGTGACAGGTATCATTTTGTCAAGTATTGTATTATTTATTATCAGTATGGTAACGCTGTTCGGTATCATGTCTGCTTCGGATACAGAAACAATAGTAAAAAAGAATTCTGTAATGATGCTCGACTTGAACGGTACGTTAGTGGAACGTACCCAAGAGGATCCGTTGGGCATTTTATCACAGCTATTCGGTGACGGGTCTAACACATACGGACTGGACGACATTCTCTCGTCTATCAAAAGGCTAAAGAGAATGAAAATATCAAAGGAATTTATTTGCAGGCCAGTTCATTAGGCGCATCCTACGCTTCCTTACAGGAAATCCGTAATGCGTTACTTGATTTTAAAGAAAGTGGAAAATTTATCATTGCCTATGGCGACTCTTATACCCAAGGGCTTTATTATCTGTCCAGTGTAGCCGACAAAGTATTACTTAATCCCAAAGGGATGATCGAATGGCGCGGCATCGCTTCCGCTCCTCTCTTTTACAAGGATATGCTTCAGAAAATCGGTGTGGAGATGCAAATATTCAAGGTAGGAACCTATAAATCTGCCGTGGAGCCGTTCATTGCTACTGAAATGAGTCCGGCCAACCGCGAACAAGTTACAGTTTTCATCAACTCCATTTGGGGACAAGTGACGGAAGGGGTAGCTGCCATCCGTAGTCTTCCGGTCGATTCTCTCAATGCTTATGCAGACCGCATGTTAATGTTCTATCCGGCAGAAGAGAGCGTGAAATGCGGATTAGCCGATACACTGATTTATCGTAATGACGTACGCAACTACCTCAAGGAAATGGTGGAAATAGATAAAGATGACCGTCTTCCCATATTAGGACTGGCGGATATGATAAATGTGAAAAAGAATGTTCCCAAAGATAAAAGCGGTAATATCGTTGCTGTATATTATGCATCCGGTGAAATTACGGATTATCCCGGATCCTCTGCTTCCGAAGAAGGGATTGTAGGCCCTAAGGTAATCCGTGATTTACGTAAATTGAAAGAAGATGACGACGTGAAAGCTGTTGTACTTCGTGTCAATTCTCCGGGTGGAAGTGCTTTTGCTTCTGAACAAATCTGGCATGCTGTAAAAGAGTTGAAAGCCAAGAAACCTGTTATCGTTTCCATGGGCGACTATGCAGCATCGGGGGGGTATTATATCTCTTGTGTAGCCGACACGATTGTTGCGGAACCCACAACCCTGACCGGCTCTATCGGTATTTTCGGAATGATTCCGAATGTCAAGGAATTAACAGAAAAATAGGTCTGACATATGATGTGGTAAAAACCAACAAATACTCAGACTTCGGTAATATTATGCGTCCTTTTAATGAGGGTGAGAAGTCATTGCTACAAATGATGATTGCACAAGGATATGACACATTTGTCGGCAGATGTGCCGAAGGACGCCATATGACAAAGGAAGCAATCGAAAAGATTGCCGAAGGACGTGTGTGGACGGGCGAAACAGCCAAAGAACTGGGATTGGTAGATGAACTAGGAGGTATCGACAAGGCATTGGACATTGCCATAGCCAAAGCAGGTATTGAAGGATATACTGTCATATCTTATCCTGCAAAGCAGGATTTCCTGTCTTCTCTATTCGACACGAAGCCGACTAATTATGTAGAATCACAACTTTTGAAAAGTAAATTAGGAGAGTATTACCAACAATTCGGCTTACTGAAAAACTTAAAAGAACAATCCATGATTCAGGCACGTATTCCGTTCGAACTGAATATTAAATAAACCGTATTGCATGGACGAGCACTTTTTCAAAATACATAAATGGCTATATCCTGTTTCGTGGTTATACGGAGCAGGGGTAATAATGAGAAATAAACTCTTTGACTGGGGATTGCTCCGGTCGAAGAGTTTCGATGTTCCTGTCATCTGTGTCGGCAATCTGGCCGTAGGCGGAACAGGCAAAACCCCTCATACCGAGTATTTGATAAAGTTGCTTCATGACAGTTACCAGGTGGCTGTACTAAGCCGGGGATACAAACGGCGTACACAAGGCTACGTGCTCGCTACTCCCCAAAGTACCGCCAGGACGATTGGTGACGAGCCTTATCAGATGTACACCAAGTTCCCATCCATCACGTTGGCCGTTGACGAAAATCGCTGCCATGGAATAGAGAAGTTACTTGCTCTGAAAGAACCGATAGTAGACATTGTGCTGCTGGACGACGCTTTCCAACATCGCTATGTCAAACCGGGACTAAGTATTCTATTGACAGACTATCACCGTCTTTTCTGTGACGACACGCTACTTCCGGCAGGTCGTTTGCGTGAACCGGTCAGTGGAAAGAACCGGACGCAAATCGTCATTGTCACCAAATGCCCTCAGGACATCAAACCTATTGATTTCAATATTATCACCAAACGGTTGAACCTTTATCCGTATCAGCAGTTATTCTTCTCATCGTTCCGTTATGGGAATCTGCAACCTGTATTCCAACAGGGAGTTAAAGAAACTGCCGCAAATGTAATTCCGGCAAGCAAAGAAATTTCTTTGTCTTCACTAACGGATACGGATATATTATTAGTAACCGGCATTGCATCTCCTGCCCCTATCCTGGAAAGACTGGAAGATTGTACAAAACAAATAGAAACATTATCTTTTAGCGACCACCATGATTTCACTCACAAAGATATGCAACAGATAAAGGAACGGTTCAAGCGATTGACAAGCGAAAACGGCTGATAATCACCACCGAGAAGGATGCGACACGCCTGGTCAACCATCCGGGACTGGACGAAGAGCTGAAACCGTTTATCTATGCTTTACCTGTTTAAATTGAGATATTACAAAATCAACAAGATAAATTTAACCAACATATTATTGACTATGTTAGAGAAAATACAAGAAACCGCAGCTTATCTTAAAGAGAAGATGCACACAAGTCCCGAAACTGCCATCATTCTTGGCACCGGACTTGGCAGTTTAGCAAACGAAATCACCGAGAAGTACGAAATAAAGTATTCGGATATCCCGAACTTCCCGGTGTCTACCGTCGAAGGTCACAGCGGCAAGCTGATTTTCGGAAAATTAGGCAATAAGGATATTATGGCCATGCAAGGTCGTTTCCATTATTACGAAGGTTATTCGATGAAAGAAGTAACTTTCCCTGTACGCGTGATGCGTGAATTGGGTATCAAAACTTTGTTTGTATCCAATGCCAGCGGTGGTACGAATGCGGACTTTGAAATAGGTGACCTGATGATTATCACAGACCACATCAACTACTTCCCCGAACATCCGCTTCGCGGCAAAAACTACCTTATACGGTCCGCGTTTCCCGGATATGAGCGAAGCATACAGCAAAGAACTGATTCGCAAGGCGGACGAAATTGCTGAAGAAAAAGGAATCAAGGTGCAACACGGTGTATACATCGGTACACAAGGACCTACTTTCGAAACTCCGGCTGAATATAAACTATTCCATATCTTAGGTGCTGATGCCGTGGGTATGTCTACTGTTCCCGAAGTGATTGTAGCCAACCATTGCGGAATCAAAGTTTTCGGAATTTCCGTTATTACCGACTTGGGAGTAGAAGGGAAAATCGTAGAAGTAACGCACGAAGAAGTCCAAAAAGCTGCTGACGCCGCCCAACCGAAAATGACGACTATCATGCGTGAACTTATCAACCGTGCCTAAACATTAAACCCGATTTATGAGAACTGAAATATACTCGGTGAGTTCGGTCTGATCGACCGCCTCACCGAGGGAATCAAACTAGAAAACGAATCCAGCAAATACGGAGTAGGCGATGATGCCGCTGTCCTCTCCTACCCGTCCGAGAAACAAGTATTGGTGACCACAGACTTACTGATGGAAGGCGTACATTTCGACCTGACATACGTTCCTTTGAAACATTTGGGATATAAGTCTGCGGTAGTCAATTTCTCCGATATTTACGCCATGAACGGTACTCCCAGACAAATAACGGTATCTCTCGGACTATCCAAACGTTTCAGCGTGGAAGATATGGATGAGCTCTATGCAGGTATCCGTCTGGCCTGCCAGCAATATAATGTCGATATTGTAGGCGGAGACACAACGTCTTCCCTTACAGGACTTGCCATCAGCATTACCTGTATAGGCGACGCGGATAAAGACAAAGTAGTCTACCGCAACGGAGCGAAAGAAACAGACTTGATCTGTGTCAGTGGTGACTTAGGTGCTGCCTATATGGGACTGCAACTTCTTGAGCGTGAAAAAAGTGTATTAAAAGGTGAGAAGGACATGCAACCGGACTTTTCCGGCAAAGAATACCTGTTGGAACGCCAACTGAAACCTGAAGCCCGTAAAGACATCGTCGATAAACTTGCTGCCGCCAACATTATCCCGACTTCCATGATGGACATTTCTGATGGTTTATCATCGGAGCTTATGCACATCTGCAAGCAAAGCAATGCCGGTTGCCGTGTTTACGAGGAACATATCCCTATTGACTATCAGACTGCTGTCATGGCAGAAGAGTTCAATATGAACCTGACCACTTGCGCTATGAATGGCGGCGAAGACTACGAACTTCTTTTCACCGTACCTATCGCCGACCATGAGAAAGTATCGCAAATGGAAGGTATCCGCCTCATCGGTCATATCACCAAACCGGAATTAGGTTGTGCTTTGATAACCCGTGACGGACAAGAATTCGAACTGAAAGCTCAAGGATGGAATCCTTTAAAAGAAGATAAATAAAATATTCAGCATACAGCTAAAATATTTTCAATCTATATAACACTGATAATAAGCCTACTAACTTTTTATCAGTGTTTTTTATTTCCAAAAGGCTTGCAGAATCCAAAAGTTTCACTACCTTTGCAACCGAAAAAGAGATATTACCGGAACGAACAGCACAAGGTGCCATAGCTCAGTTGGTAGAGCAAAGGACTGAAAATCCTTGTGTCCCCGGTTCGATTCCTGGTGGCACCACTATCGATTCGGTAATAAAAAAATCCCTTGAACTTTCAAAAGTTCAAGGGATTTTTTTATTCTTCTTTTTGCATCTACAAGCACTATACTTTAGAACTATGTAGTTTCTTATAAATCTCTACACGAGCATCTATTTCTGCTTGAGTCAAATGTGCAGGAAGTTCAATAGTGGCGCATGGTAATAAACCTGTGTATGTGAGATGAAATTTTTACCTTTGCAGAAGTAAAAAGAACTGCAATGGAAAAGAATCCGTATATAGAACTGGCCGAGTGCCTGCTGCCCGAGGAAATGGTTGAATACTTTGAAGTGGTCAAGGTTGAAAAAACCAAAGAAACACTTGATGTGACACTGGAAGAACGTGACAATGGAGTTGACGGCTATGAGGCCGGACAGCTACGTCCCAACGGGTTCTACGAGGAAAGCACAGTGCGGGACTACCCGGTCAGAGGCCGGAAGATGACCTTTCACGTCAAGCGTCGCCGTTGGGTTGAGATTGAGACAGGTAAGAGCGTTTCAAAACGCTGGGACATAGTAGCTGAAGGCACCCGCTTCTCGAAAGAGTTCGCGGCTTTTAAAAGGTATGCTTGGACAGATACCCGATTACGGGCCGCTCTCTTGAGTGGTTCTTCGATATTGACGGAGACCTGTTCGAGCGTCAGTACAAACGCCATCTGAGCGGTTACTGGCAATGGAAAGACACCGCAGAGGGACTACATGCCGAGCAATGGCGTGTCTTCCTGAAAACATCGGAGAACACCTGAGTATTGATGAGACATCATTGAGTAATGGCGAACTATATACGATTGTTACCAACAAAGCAGCTCACGGGCGAAAACATTCCATAGTGGCCATAGTACTTGGAACTGACTCTGATACGGTACTGCACGCATTAAGACAGATTAACAGTCGTCTGCGCAACAAGGTGATTGAGATAACTCTTGATCTGGCCGACAGCATGCACCGTATATGCCGCTATGCTTTCCCTAGGGCAAAGCGCGTTATTGACCGCTTTCATGTTCAGAAGCTGGCGCTGGAAGCCGTGCAGGAGATACGCATCAAGCATCGCTGGGACGCCGTAAATGCTGATACCGAAGCGCGTGAACAAGCAAAATTATCAGGCGAGAAGTATGTGCCTGAACGGCTTCCAAATGGCGACACTCTCAAGGAGCTACTTGCCCGTGGACGTTATGCATTGTTCAAATCCCCTGATAAATGGACTGAATCCCAACGGCAGCGCATTGATCTGATGTTCTCGCTCTATCCTGATCTTAAAGAGGCATACTGGTTATCTCAGCATCTCAGAGCAATATTTTCTAGCAAGAAATCCACTCCGATACCGCCCGGCTCAATCTTGCTCGTTGGTATAATAAGGTGGCTGAATCAGGTTTTAAGTCTTTCAACACCATCGCTGCTACCTTTTACGAACACTCCGATGAAATAATAAACTTCTTTGATAACCGATCTACAAACGCATCCGCCGAGTCCATCAACTCTAAAATAAAGGCATTCAGAGCCAAACTACACGGTGTCAACGATACTAAATTCTTTATCTTCCGCCTTTGCAATCTATACGCATAAACACAGGTTTATTACCATGCGCCTCAATAGTAGTTCGGGGAGTTATTGCTACCTGCACTACATCCCCCAGACCTTTTTTATACTCCTTGATTGCATTTTCAGTAAACTGATTGGATGAAATAACATCACGCATAATATTACCTTTTTTCATATCTCTTTTTTTGTTTTCATTCTATACACAAGCAGAATATAAATCTCCTTATTCAGATTCAGCTTGCACCATTTTTTCCGGTTTAGGTTTGTTTTCCAAACATATATTGACTGCATTCATCCCTTTCACTCCACGCTCAAGGTCAAATGTTACGATATTATTTTCTGCAATATTACCAACGACATTGTTTACATGAAAAAAGTACTTCTCAACGCCCGGAAAGATCTTTAATAAAACCAAATCCTCTTGACTCATTAAAAAACTCAACCCGTCCTCTCAAAATAGTTGGCTCTTCATCCTCTTTTTTAGGAGTTGCTATAACTATTTCATCCGGGTTGATCTCTTCCTTTTTAATATTATCAGCCGGTGGAGTTGAGGTAATCATCCCATTCTCATCCACATAAGCAATCATGTCATCAAAACTACTAGTACCTGATAATTTCTTATTTTCTTTCTTCTTTAATTTTTCTTCGCGCTTAGCGATTCTTTTCTTTTCATTTTCACGTTTACCTACTGTCATGGATTTTGCCATAGAAATAATATTTAGTTTTATATTATATTTAAAAGATAGTGTAAATTGCTGATTTTAAATAATAAAATCAGCCTTATTTATTTTTTTCCCCGTCAGTTTCTGGATATCATTCACTAGTTTACGTTCTTCCTGCGAACAGAACGTAAGTGCTGTCCCTTCATTTCCCGCCCTTCCGGTACGTCCGATACGGTGTACGTAAGTTTCGGGTACGTCAGGAAGATCATAGTTGATAACCAAAGGTAATTCGTTAATATCGATCCCCCTGGAAGCAATATCAGTTGCCACCATTACCCTTGTTTTTCCCGATTTAAAGTTGCCCAATGCAGACTGTCTTGCCGCCTGGCTCTTATTCCCATGAATAGCCTGGCTGCCAATTCCTGCTTTACCCAGAATATTCACAATCTTATCAGCATTATGTTTCGTTCTCGAAAAGATTAACACCGATTGCTCTTCCGCCTTTTGCAGAATTGAAATTAAGAGTTGACTCTTCTCCTTCTTTTCTACAAAATAAATGACTTGCTTAATTGAATCTACAGTAGACGATTTCGGTGTTATGTAAATCTTCACCGGATTCTTCAGCAGAGATTTAGTCAAGGAGATAATAGAATCAGGCATTGTTGCCGAGAAAAACAAAGTCTGCTTTTCTTTTGGAAGTTTCGGCAATATCCGCTTAATATCATGGATAAATCCCATATCAAGCATACGGTCAGCCTCATCAAGCACAAAATATTGTATCTTGTCCAAACGTATATGCCCCTGGTTCATCAAATCGAGCAAACGCCCCGGAGTCGCAACCAGAATATCAATTCCTTTACGCAACAGATCAACCTGCGGGCGTTGATTTACACCACCAAAGATTACTCCATGGCGAATACGAGTATGTTTTGAATAATCGTCAATACATTCACTGATTTGCAAGGCAAGCTCACGGGTAGGAGTTAATATCAAAGCTTTGATACCTTGACACTTACCAGGCTCTTTGTTTACCTGTAAATGCTGAATGATAGGAATAGCAAATGAAGCAGTCTTTCCTGTTCCTGTTTGTGCACAACCTAATATATCTCTTTTCGCCAACGCGGCAGGAATAGCTTTTTCCTGAATAGGAGTCGGCACAGTATATCCTTTTTCTTCAATTGCTTTTAAAATCGGTTCGGTTATTTTTAAATCTTTAAATGTCATAAATGTAATTTGCTATACCTATACTTACGCCGGAACATCTGAAAACATTTCATGCAAATGTTTACGATAATGCCGACACGATTATCAATATAGACTTTGTGATATAAATTATTAAACTTACGCTCTTGATTTTCAAGAGTCTTCAAATTGCAATAAAGCCTAATAATTCTTCTTTAGACATGAAAAGATCAGGAGCTGGGGTATCCTAGTTGCACTACACAGAGGAGTGAGAATTAGCAGAACTTAATTGTTAGATGATTTTCTTTTCCGGCTGTCGGGTAAACAGCCTCCGCAGATAATCATAAAGGCGGATATAAAGACTTTATAGAAAAGCAGAGGAAAGCTTCCTTCTGCTTTTCCCAAGTCCGGATATTAATATCTTCTGGAATTGTTGTAACCACCTCCACGGCTTCCACCGTATGACGGTTTCTCAGCGCGAGGACGTGCAACGCTTACTGAAATAACTTTTTGGTCATATTCTACGCCATTCAATTCGTCAATTGCCTTTTGTCCTTCTTCATCGTTCGACATTTCTACGAAAGCGAATCCTCTGGATTTACCAGTTTCTCTATCCATAATTACTTTAGCTGAAGAAACTTCTCCAAACTCTGCAAATAAATTTGTTAAGTCCGCATCGTTTGTACGATAACTTAAACCTGCGATGTAAATGTTCATTTAAACTCTTATTAAAATAAATACTAAATTGGAGTGAGGAGGATAATTACAGAAAAGGCCTACTTACTAATAAAATATTAAAAGGAGAACTATACGATAATGATTCGTAACTCAAACTCTGGGAACAAAGATAATGTAATAAATCTGAAAAACACGTTTATATCCATTCTTTTTCGGAAGAAAGACGATAATTATCATTTATTAGCACGTTGGGTATTAAAATATCTCTATTTTTGCCACAATCCAAGTAATAAACCGTAATCCACCGACTCACTATCTTATATGAAAACGACTCATGTCACCCGCGAAGAAATGTGGGCAAAGCAATGCCTGTCCGCTACCGACATTGATTACACCGTGTGGGAACAGGATAAATCCATGCTTCACCAACTCTCTAAAATCAGTCATAGCTGCACGTTCGTTGTCGATATGTATAAATGCAAATATGCTTACGCCTCTCCGAATTTTGTTGATTTACTAGGATACGACCGCCACAAAATAGAAACACTAGAAAGGCAGGGCGATTACTTGGAATCACGTATCCACCCGGATGACCGTGCACAACTGGCAGCATTACAGGTTACGTTAAGCCAGTTCATTTACAGCCTTCCCCTCGAACAACGGAATGAATATTCCAATATTTACAGTTTCCGTATACTTAATGCCAGGCAACAATATATACGCGTCACCAGCCGGCATCAAGTATTAGAACAAGACCGTAACGGAAAAGCATGGCTTGTAATAGGCAATATGGACATTTCACCCGACCAGCAATATTCCGAAACAGTAGATTGCACAGTTCTGAATCTGAAAAACGGGGAATTCTTCTCTCCTTCCTCTCCGCTCACATCTTCTACCAATCTCACTAATCGGGAAATAGAGATATTACGGCTTATTCAAAAAGGACTGTTAAGTAAAGAGATTGCAGACAAGCTATGTATCAGTATTCACACAGTTAATATCCATCGACAGAATCTATTACGTAAATTAGGTGTGCAAAACTCTATCGAAGCTATTCACTTGGGACAACAAACCGGGCTACTAAGTTAATTAACTCATACACCTTTTTTCAAAGCTGCTAATCTGTCTAAGGCATCCATTCCACCACACCTATCACCGGATGTTGCTTTCTCCATTCCACAAATTCCGGATAACTCTGCACACCATCCCGAATAACAGCCTGATAATATTCTATCCCCATAATCTTCTCCGAATCAGGAGTCTCATATTTCAATCTCAGAATCCCCTCTTTTGTTTCCTCCGTCAGAACACTGGAAATCCGTTCAGCCACTTTCTCAAAATATCCATCATATCGGGAACCTTCCTGAATATGAATCATATCAATCTGCCAAAGTTCACCTTCTGCATTCTGATACCAGGCATGCCACTCGATACATGCCTCAACGGTATGTAATAAATTCACGTATTCTATCCGCTTGACAGATTCATTTTCCGCCAGTTTCTCCATTGCCCGAAAACTATCCGCCAAGGTCACAGTAGAAGTATAAATATGGAAATCAATATCCCGGTGTTTCATCAACAGCCCTGTGCGCAAAGAACCCACCAAGTTAATCCGGGCACCTATACTCTCCCATATCGGAATAATATTCGTTTTCTCCACTATCTCCCATGCTTTCTGCTGATTCCGTTCTGCAATATCGAGGATATTCATCTTTCTTTTTTTTAAGTTGAGTATGCAAAAGTAAGAAAAAGGCCTAATATATAGCTATAAATAACTATTTAATACTCGGACAAATCAACCTAACTTTGCCACCCTTTCAATAAACTTTTAATGCTCAAACGAAGTTTTCATATGATATTCAACAGAACAGAAAAACAAGAGAAAGAATACTTACAACAGGTAATCAGTATCATTAATGCTACGATAAACAGTACGAACAAGTCGGTCAAGGAGCACGTGGATACCTTGCAGGAATACAAAGACTATCTATGGTCGAACAAAGATATCGATCCTCATGAAATCCGTTCCATGCGCGAGAGTATCTTACATCATTTTGCACGGGGAGAAAATGTAATTGACAAACGCAACCGCCTGAGTAAAATACTAGATATTCCCTATTTCGGACGGATAGATTTCAAGAAAAGGAAAAACGAAAGCCAGTTCCTACCTGTCTATATAGGAATACATACATTCTTCGATTTCAATAACAAGAGAAACCTGATATACGATTGGCGGGCACCGATTTCGAGTATGTTCTACGATTATGAGTTGGGCGAAGCGAGCTATTCTTCTCCGGCAGGCGAAGTTCATGGAGAAATTTTACTCAAACGCCAATACCGTATCCGTAAAGGGAAAATGGAATATATGATTGAAAGTTCCGTTACTGTCCACGATGATATCCTGCAAAAAGAACTCAGTTCCAATGCGGACGATAAGATGAAAAACATCGTCATGACTATTCAGCGCGAGCAGAACCGGATTATCCGTAATGAGGCTGCCCCTGTACTCATTATACAGGGAGTTGCCGGTTCAGGGAAAACTTCCATTGCGTTACATCGCATTGCCTACCTGCTCTATGCGCAAAGAGGTCAGATCTCCTCAAAAGACATTCTAATTATCTCGCCTAATAAAGTGTTTGCCGACTACATCTCCAATGTCCTTCCGGAACTTGGCGAAACAACTGTGCCGGAAACCAGTATGGAGCAAATCCTCTCCACAGTCCTCGACAATAAATATAAATATCAAAATTTCTTTGAGCAAGTGACGGAACTACTGGAAAAGCCGACTTCGGATTTTATCGAACGGATACAGTACAAAGCCTCTTTCGAGTTCATATCACGACTCGACAAATTCGTCCTTTATATGGAAAACAACTATTTCAAAGCGACAGATGTAAAACTCACCAAGTACATCACCGTTCCTGCCGGATTTATCAGCGAACAGTTCAAGCGATTCCACCGTTACCCCGTACGCCAGCGGTTTGAGACTATGACAGACTACATTCTGGAAATGATGAAATTCCAATATAACTTCACAGTTACTACTGCTGAAAAGAATCTGCTGAAGAAAGAAATTAAGAATATGTTTGCAGGAAACAATGACCTGCAAATCTATAAAGATTTCTTCGAATGGACAGGAAAGCCCGAGATGTTCAAAATGCGCAAGAATCGTACACTGGAATATGCAGACTTAGCAGGTTTAGCTTATCTGCATATCTCACTAAATGGAAACAACGCTCAATCATACGTCAAGCACCTTCTGATAGACGAGATGCAAGATTATTCTCCCATACAATATAAGGTGATTCAAAAACTATATCCCTGCCGAAAAACAATCCTGGGAGACGCTGCCCAGACCGTAAATCCTTACGGTTCTTCCACTGCCGATATGATTCAGAAAGCATTTACAACAGGAGAAATAATGAAACTTTGCAAAAGCTATCGTTCTACTTTTGAGATTACCAGCTTTGCACAACAAATTCAACTGAACAATGAATTAGAACCGATTATGCGTCATGGAGAACAACCTATAATTCTTCAATTCCCAAATGTTGAAGAGGAAGTTCTCGGCATCTCAGACTTAATAAATTCTTTCAAAAACTCCAATAACACATCATTAGGAATCATCTGCAAAACCGAATCCCAGGCAAAAGAACTTGCTCAAAAACTCCAGATTTATACCAACGACTTCTCACTATTGTCAAATCAAAGCTCCGCTTATGTGAAAGGAATTATCATCACTTCCGCCCACATGGCAAAAGGATTGGAGTTTGATGAAGTAATCATTCCGGAAACAGATGATAAGAACTACCATTCTGACATCGATAAAAGCATGCTTTATGTGGCAGTCACAAGGGCTATGCACAAACTAACTTTGACTTATTCCGTCTCTTCTCCCAAGTGTCGATTCCTGTAATAGGATAGATGTAGTAGCAAACATCGGAAATTAATTGAAATAGGAAATAATAGGAGATTAGCTATTATTACCTATTTTTGTACAATGAAAAATAAAGGAATGAAATACGAGTTTACCGCAAAAGTATGGAACTACTCATCGACTGTTGGAACGGGCGGTTGGCACATAGCCTGCCTGCCGAAAGAGATGTCCAAAGAAATAAGAGAGAATCTCGGATTCTTAGAGGAAGGCTGGGGACGGTTGAAGATGACGGCCAAAATCGGCAATACCCAATGGGAAACCGCAATCTGGTTTGACACCAAACTTGATACTTATTTACTTCCTCTCAAAGCGGAAATCAGAAAAAAGGAAAAGATCACAACTGATAAAAAAGAAATAGAGATTATGATTTGGATTTAAGACAGACAATGGAAGAACTCCAGGAAAAGACAAGAGCCGCCTGAATAATCTTAACTTTCTTCTATTGTACTGTTCTTCAAGTATAGTCTCAAAACAACTATTCCATTTATACTATTTGGCTTATATACATTCATGAATGTATATAAGCCAAAACTCAATATGCAAACGAAATTTTAATACATTTCTAATCAAATAAATTACATTCTATTCCAATAAATCAAAAGCAACAAATTTCGGACACCCTCTTTACACAAAAACATGAGAACACTACATCCTTCTCTGTTGCATTTTCGTAAGAAGCATTTTAATTAACTAGAAATCAGATAAATCTATCCGAGATATTCCCTCAATACTTGGCAATATAATCCCATCAGTCTGCTGAACTTTTATGATAACGATACGTTTCTCAGCAGTCTGATATATATGTGACGGAGTATTTTTTCCCGCAAACATTTCAGACTTGCCATCTCCCCATTGGATATTACCAGACAGTTTACTGCCTGTAAGTTCCAAAAAACCGAATGAATTACCACTATGCTCTATTGTTACAACGCTATAGTCTTTAAAAGGATCTTCTTCCGGTCCCTCCTGCAAGATATCCTCTCCACCACTACAAGAATATATCATAAAAAAAATCAAAGCTAGTCTTATATATTTCTGTATTGCCTTCATATTCCTCTATTTTTATATTAATTACCTATTACAAAACGTATTCTTTTTTCCTTCATATTCATCTTCATCCTCTATCTTTTTCGAAGTATAATGACATACTCTCTATCAGTCAGCTCACTTGTATCAATCCGAATCTCCGGATTATCATCATCAGTAATTCCCGAAAATACCACTTTATTAGTCAACGAGAGCAGCTGATAGTCTACCCGAGGATAAGTTCTTAAACTAATCCTCTTATTTTCCTTATCATAAGCAAAACTTGTCATTTTCTCCAAAGGTATATCTTCCTCCTTGAGAATAATTTCAGATCTCAGCAGTGAACCACCTCTCAGATAGTCCCAATCCTCCGAATATTTACCTTTATAATATACTCTAATTCGATCTCCTGCCTTTATTGGTAGAGTAATCTTACAAGAACAGTCTGTTATACAGTTTTGATGGGAATCTGCCGGAAACCGAACTGGGATTTTTTCAGAAATATATTCTTTTATAGTTCCGTCCTTGTCTGCCAAAGCTATCCTCAAGTTTCCGTCAAAAACTGACCGCCCTATGTTGTTGACAGCTCCTATACTTATTTTAAATTCTTGATTAGTCTGAATATCATTAGCGTCTATTACAAGCCCCTCATAATACACCCCATTCACTTCCTTTCTGACAAGAACCAAATTATCTGTAAAAGCAGAAGTCCCATTTTTGTCTGGTATCAAATCAAAAAAAGCAGCCTGTTCTTGAGTGTATCCACCACTAGAACTGCCAGAACCTGGATTGGAAGGATTCATAACGGTCAATAAGTAATATCCATTCGAACTGCCACTCCACCCCCAATTAATATGATAATAATTTTCCTGTGTATAACCATCTATTACAAACATATGCCCTCCACCAGATTTTGTGGAACCTGTATATAGAATTGGTCTTCTTGCGTCAAGTTCTTTCCTCAACATCTGATGCCATTCACTCATAACACGAGTTGCCCTGTTTTGCATATGAGCTCCTTTATTATATTTCATATAGGTTATCATGCCTTCTAGTGCATCCTTATAATACGCCCACGTAGACTTCTTACCAAATTGAGACTTTGAAATAATACCACAATCATATATAAGAGTTGCAACTTCATCCTTTATATCGGTATCCGAGTTCTTATCAACTCTTACCGGCATTTTACTCCAGACGTAAGGACGTTCAAAAGTCTTGCTTGGTATCTGTGTGTTCTTATCAGCCTGTAGAACATAAGCAGGTGTAGTTCCTACTCCCTGATCCGGCCATTGATAATATTGCATAATAATCGCCATTGCAGTAGACACACAGCCAGTAATTGCCTTTCCGGCACTAGTTGTTGGCGACAACCTGTTGAAAGGAGCTTGCTGGTCCCACAAAGCAGTAGACAATTCTACTATTGGTGAGCCAACAGCATCTGAAGCTCGTGTCCAAAACTTCGAAACATAAGAAGTACCCATAACATGTTCCTTCCGAGCTGCATTAATTTGATTACGCAATCCGTTCATCCAGTCAAGTAAATTAGGAGGCATATTTTCAGCTACAAAATGATTCGAAAAAGAATATCCTAATATTGGCATGGAAACATCATCTCCTGATACAATCACAAAACCGTCACTATCCATACGGTTAAATACATAAAAAGCAGGAGTAGTTACACTTCTCGTAACAATATTTTCACCATACCATACCAACTGAAGCTGAGGTGTTCCATTACGAGTCCGCATCTTTGCACTAAAAAAATCTACAGCTATTTCTCTTGCCTGCTCTACAGTAATTTCATTAGCAAGAAGAAATTTTGAGGTAAATAATATAAAAAACAAAAATATGTATTTCATAAAAAAGTATGATTAAGTTCACATTACAGTAGTTAAAATTTGACAGTAGACTGTCACGTCAGTAAGAGAAAACGACCCAATATCTTATCAGTTGTTATACCTTTACTGCCCCCTCCCTTTACCACTACACTAGCACCTATAATAGACTCTCCATTATCTGGTTACAATACCAACCACCAACCTTGCTTTTTTGCAGCACAATACCTGTTATAGCAACTGTACTCTTCGTCGCATAATTCTCAGAATAAAATGCCTGTTGTCCAAACACATAAGACATTACTAACTGACAACCCCATTTTTGAGGTATCTTCATTGGAATAAGAAAATCTTTCATTGTATTTAAAATTAAGTTACTATAATGATTAAAAATCCATCAAATCGATATAAAACAATCTGGCAAAACTGTTTATTCACACTTACAAATGTAATCTGAAAGAAAAAAAATGGAAACTAAAAACGTACATAAGAGGTATGAGATTCATACCCACAAATATCCCATTCTATCGTTGTACAAAAAGACTCTATTTTTGTACAAAAAAGCCCCATCACAAAACCAGTCTTACAGATAACAACGTATTAACAGTTTTGTGATTTTTCGGCTATAATCGAAAAATTTCATTGTATCAGATTATACATTAAATCTCCCCATTCACCCCTAAGCCGAACAAGGCGAAATCACCCAGCAAGGGTCATCCGGGAAAACCTCAGCCAATGCTGCCGTTATCTGACGGGCATTTTTCAGAGAGAAGGTTTCTGTATCCGTCAACTTGAAATAATGGGCTACCCGGCAGACGTGTGTATCCAAAGGAACAATCAGTTCTTTACGATCAAAGCTCTTCCAAATTCCAAAATCAACTGCCGAATCCTGGCGAATCATCCAACGCAAAAACATATTGAGTTTCTTTTGAGGACTTTTAGCAGATACCTCAAGGAATGAGCACAACTTTTCCATAGGTATTCCTAAGTACGTATTCAAGGCTTCTTCCAGACTTTCAAACTGTGTATAAGCTACATACAACCGCTGGAAATACCCATAAAAATCAGCATACGATAACATTCGATAAAAGCTATTAGTTACTCCCGAAGGGAAATCGGCCTCCCACTGGCGGGACAGTACATACTGATAAGGCGAATCCCTCATCAGCCTATGCAGTTCGTCCGCTTTCTTCAATATCTGTTTGCGATTACCGAAACTCATAATTGCGGTCAGCAAGCCACTAATTTCAATATCCTGTTTCAGCGTATAGCGATGAGGGAATTGCACCGGGTCGCTTGTTATAAAGTCTGCGCAATGGTAAATCTCCGCACACATCAAGAGTTTATTCTTTATATCTTCCGTCATTTTGAGAACGTATCTAGTATTGGAAATGCAAAAGTACATATTCTAGCCGGATTTCTTCTTTAAGTAGATAACGGATTGTATTCCCAAGAGAATAACAAACAGGTATTCCGCCGTCATATACACAGTCAGAGAAGCATGGAAATATTCACTCAGCAGATACAGGTAAATCAGATACATCAGGATAGTGATTAGCTGGAAAACAAATGCAAGCCGTGTTTTTCCCGTACCCGTTACAGCATTGATATAAACATATCCGGGCAATGCAAATGTATAATTCAACAGCATGACTATAAAAGGACAGAAGGTCAATTTTACCAAATAATCATTATTCGTATAGAATCCGATAATCCATTGATTGCCCCAAAGAGCTAGCACTATCAATGGAAGTCCCACGGCATAGCCCAATTTAAGAACTTTACGGCAGACGGGGAAAAGTTCTTTCCCCTGCCCTGCCCCAATCAGATTGCTGACTAATGAACCGGTGGTGGATGCAAAAGAGTTGACTATCACAAAGAAAACGGTAGACACGCTACGGGTAATATTGGAGATGGCAAGTTCTGTCTTTCCCAAATGTTCGATAGCTACGAAGAACAGGAACCAGGGAGCAACGCTGATAAAGGCATGGAACATACTCCAAACTGAAAGTCTTAATAATTTTATTAACAACTTCCTGTCGTAGACTACTTTTAGTCCATATTTCACTTTGTCTATCTTCGTCCACATATATAATAGAAGTATGACAAAGGCTCCAAGCTCTGCTAAAGAAGAAGCCATAGCTGCTCCTGATATGCCTAAATTCAGTTTGAAAATTAGTAAATAGTTAAAAGGGATGTTGATGCAGATAGCTGTAATGGCTGCTACGGATAACGCCCTGGTATTTGTTATCCCTACCAGAAAGGAGCGTAAAGCTAAAAAAGGAAATGAGAACAACAGTCCGAAGCTACGCCAGTCCAGATATAGAATCACTGCTTGATAAATTTCGTCAGAAGTAATCAACTGTCGCAGGATTAAGGGAGAGACAAAGTGGAGCAGCAGGCAAAGAATGATTGCCAACCCTGACAGAAAATATAATCCCTGAAAAAAGGTACGCCCTGTCTCTTTATACTGCTGTTCCCCGTTTCTACGGGCAATCATCACCTGCATCCCTATACTGAACCCGAAGCCCAGCATATAAACAGCCAAATAATAGATTCCGGCAAGTGCGGACGCTCCGAGTTCGACTTCTCCCACATGCCCCAGAAAGACAGCATCGGTGATATTGATTAATTGTTCCATAAGTATGCTCATCATCACAGGAAAGTTAATGAGCCATATTTGCTTATATGTATAATTCATCGCTCAACTTAAAAATAACACGATACAGCATACCACATTCTCATAGCAGTACACAGTTTCGCAAGTTTATAAAAATGGATATAAAACTCTTTGCCAGGCGGAAAGTTGCCTGTCGGATAGCTGAATAGCCTTATTAAAAAAGTATGCTATTCGTTGAGCGCAGCTATATACAGAGTTTCATAAATAGATGAATATTGTTGGTTTATCAATCAATTACATCACAAAGATAGCAAATTTTATTTTGAATCTCCATCTATAAATACAAAAGAGGGCGACCACGCACCCTCTTTTAAATATTAACCTCTTCAAGTCCGAACTTAACTTATAGTATTTTGTATCGACATTTTATATTATAAGTTAATAGAACATCAAAGACATCTCTTTACAAAATCCATACTATCCAAAACTGAAAGGAAATGTGCTTTCGTCGGATAAAGCTATCAATCCATTTTTTCGTTGAATACAAATTTTGTTCTCTCTTGCCAGCCAACCGGCAGCTAATGCTGTACTCTCTACGCTAAGGTTTAATCTTCTCGCCAATTCTGGTATTGAAATTTCACCAAATTCCTTTAGGGCGCACCAGACCTTTCCGGCGTTCGTCCCTACTATTCTTTTATCCATGGCTATTATTTATTTAATAATTTGGTTACAATATAGCGATTTTAGCAATAGATTATAATCAAAAGAGCGTTTTTTATTCCAGGTTTTGACATTATTTAAAACATCAAAATCCATATCACCGCAAACGGTTAAAAATATGGTCATTTTATATACATTTATACCATACTTAAATACACAAAATATTAAAATAAATTATCAAACAAAGGAATAATAAAGCATCGTCAACAAATAGATATTCTACAAATAAGCAATATCGGACAAGTCTGTTCCCTTTTTTACCAGTACCTTTGCAAAGTGAAATAACAATCAAACTATGCAACAGAAGAAAACAACGAAAGAAGAGTACCAAAAGTGCGTAAATGTCGTAGTGGAATATATCAATCAGCATTTAGGAGAAGAGATTGATTTAAAATCGCTGGCCAAGGTTTCTAATTTCTCTCCTTTTTACTTTCACCGGATAATGAAAGCATTTCTCGGTGAACCGATTGGTACGTTTATTGTCCGGACGCGGACAGAAGCTGCCGCACGCCTGCTCCGCTACTCGGATATCCCGATTGCCGATATTGCCTATCGCATCGGATATTCGTCTCCCTCTTCATTGTCGAAAGTATTCAGGCAGTTTTATGGGATTTCACCTTTAGAGTATCGAAACAATAAAAACTTTGTAATTATGAAACCAGCGATTATCAGGCCGGAATTGGAACTGAAAAGTGAGATTAAGAACGTACCTGCAAGAAATGTGATTTATATTCGTCTGTCCGGCGACTACAAACTAAATGATTATGGCGGCACTTGGGGACGGTTGTGGCAGTTTATCAAAGAACAAAACCTGCCAATGGGGGATTTCAGCCCGCTCTGCATCTATCACGACGACCCCAAAGTGACACCTGCCGAGAAGTTGCGTACAGACGTATGTATGGTAATGCCTGTTCAGGTAGCGCCTAAAGGTGACATAGGATTCAAGACGCTTCCTGCCGGACGTTATGCTATTTTCCTTTATAAAGGGCCGTACGACAACCTGCAAGCAGTGTATGACACTATTTACGGAAAATATTTGCCCGAAATGGAATGTACGTTGCGCAACGAGGCCAGTGCCGAACGTTATCTGAACGACCCGTGCAAAACGGCTCCCGAAGAGTTGTTGACGGAGATTTATATTCCGGTGGAATAAAATGGAATAAGAAGTATAAAATGCAGGTGCGCCGTTTTGTCCTGGCACACCTGCATTAACTTACCCATTCCATTCTCAATGAATGGGAATTACGATGTACAAATAATCTTCCTCTCCTTTATCTGTTTTATCAGTTATCTGTCGGCATAAAGCCCTACTCTATTTCCCTCACTATCGGTAAACAGGGCGAACCACCCTCTGCCTTCTACCTCTATTTTCGTTTTAGGCATCACGACTTTTCCACCTTTTTGAAGCACCTTGTCTAATGTCAGGGTAATATCTTCACAATTAAAAGAGATAATCACCCTTTCTCCGAAGGAAGATAATCCGGCGCATAGAAAATAGCTCCGGCCGTTTCCCCTTCTTCGGTGAAACACGCCATTTTTTCTTCTTCACACTCAAAAACCGGAAGTTGCACATCCAGCACCGTTTCATAAAAATCGACAGCCCGACGAAAATCAACAGAAGGAATCTCGAAAAATGCAATAAACTTTTTCATTTTGTTTCTTTTTTATGGTTACTACTAAGCCTTTGCAAAGACATTGCAAAAGTAGGGTAACCCGTCGGGCCCTGATAGGAAAAAAGGGACATCTTCTAAAGTTCGGAGAAATAATCGGAATAGGGAGCACAGACTGCAAGATATTCGGCAGGCGTATAGCCTGAAAAGAGCTTGAACTCCTTTATCATGTGCGACTGGTCGGAGAATCCGCACTCATAGGCAAGCCGGGCGAAAGGAACTGCCGGATTCTGTTGCAACAGGAACAGCGCACGCTGCATACGCACAATACGGATAAATTCTTTAGGAGTCGTCCCCACGTAATCGGCGAAAACCCGACCGAACTGCTTGTTGCTCAGGCAAGCCGCTTCCGACAACTGCGAGATTTGAATCTGTGGCTGACTATTGATTTCTTGAAAGACAGCGGACATTCTCTTCAAATTGTATTCGGAAAAAGAATATAAACGACGGAGAAAGAATTGTTCTATCAGACGGATACAAGCCGTATTGTCGGGAGTATCAGCAACTTGTTTCGATAAGTCCGAGAGTCCGGTATCTCCCACCTCATCCATAGACACATTCTGCCCGTGAAACAAATTGACGGGAATATGAAGCAACACCTTGCCGCATAAGGCTGAAAGACAACTGTTATCATCTCTATCCTTCCCGTAGACACCACATCGGAAAAGCCAACCGACTGCCCGCAAACAAACGACTGCGGCTGCAACCGCGATTCGTTCTGCAAAAAGAGCCGTTTGCCTTTGTGAAACACAAGTTGGATGCAACCAATAGGCAGAGTCCGCTCGGAAACAGTATCCGCCGCATCATCCTGCAATATCCAGTAATGCCAGATATAAGGAGCCAGTACGGAAACAGGAGTGATAATTTGAAATGATTGCATACGGCAGATTTTCTACTTTTTAAGTTATAACCGTTTTTTAAGTTACGACTGCAAAAGTAGAAAGTTTGCCGGATTATGTATTGTAAAAATGGGACATTCTTTTATTTGAAGGGTTCGCTGATATCTACGAATTTATTCAGGACATGGACATCGGATTCGTAAGAGTTACCCGCCTCGGCAGGAGTGTCAATAACAAAGTTGCCACTACATCCACACAGCAGGATGAGAAAAAGTAAAAAGCCTAGTTTAGTTAATTGCAGATTCTTCATAACATACAGGGTTTGGTTATCTTTTCCTATTTCATAAAATAGTTTAGTTTTATGGCAATAAAGTTATGGGAAAGAAAATAAAAAAGTCTTGAACGAATTCAAGACTGCAACTGATTTATATAGGATATAAATATTATTAACAATAATTCCCGCTATCATGCCAATGGTGGCAGATAGCAGGAAGCTGTTTCTTTAAATAACGGAAAGGCCGTATTCGTAGGCATCAGACATTGAGTTGTAATCCGCATCCGAGTAGGCGCCTTTGTCTCTGGCTTTTTGCATATCCTTCATAAAGGATTCTACGGAGGAAAGGAAACTCTGATAGTTTTCAATTCTTCGTCATAACCGGTAACGGCAGGAAGTTTCTTTGCGGCTTCCAGTTCCTTTTTCAATTCTGCCATTTTCACGTCAATCCGCATGCCGTCCATTACGTGTTTACGGGAGTAGAGGTTCATGATGCTTTGTACGGTGCCCGACATTTTGCGCATAGCCATTATCTGGTCTTTCAACGGCTCGTCAGCGAGAAGTTCTTTTTCCGCCTGTTCCGTCAGAGGGCTTAATATATCGAAAATCACTTGCTTATATTCGGATATCGCTATGCTCAACTGATAGTTCTCTTCCAAGAGTTTAGTGGTTTCCGCCTTTTTGTTATCCTTCCGGTAAGACAGGAATTTATCAAAATTAGCGTAGAACTGTGCTCTCGAAGTAAATAATCCCCTGTAATTCTGTATCAGATTCTGACGGACTTCATCATTGAAGTAGACACCCGGATTCATCAGTTCCGCAGTATCTCTGGCCGAGACTTCTGGTGGCGCAATCGGAGCTACTTCGGGCACTTTGCCTGTCTGCTCCATATATCCCAATACTGCATTTATATCTTTTGCATTAGCTACATGCCTCAAAACAATGAGTGACGTATGATAATAGTTTATCACTTTACTGGCGTCGTCCAACTCCTCAGGAGTAGCCGAAGACGCAACCTGCTTCTTGTTCCCTCCCGAACAAGAAACCAACAAGAAAGCACCGACAAGTGCCCCTAACAACAAGATTCTTTTCTTCATAATGTTTAGTTTATTAAGTCTTTCGTACTATAACAATAAAAATCGTTTTTTGTTATACACAAACAATGCATACTGGATGAGTGTTCTGAAACTATATACATTATAAATAAAATCAGATATGGAACAATCATTTAAGAAAGGAGCAGTACTCCATTTGGCTTCCCTTATTGAATATTCAGAAGGCGGAGTTATCAGCAAACAGTTGATTAAAAGTCCGGCAGGAAACATCACTTTATTCTCTTTCGACCAAGGCGAGGGACTTAGCGAGCATCGTGCACCGTTCGATGCGCTTGTGCAAATATTGGAAGGGACAGCAAATATTACAGTGAACGGTACTCTGTTTATCGTAAAAACGGGAGAAAGTATCGTATTTCCGGCTAATGCCCTGCACGCACTTACGGCAGTAGAAAAGTTCAAGATGTTATTGACGATGATTAAGGAATAAACAATCAAAAAGGTATAAAAACAAAAAATGGCTACTCATCGCGAGCAACCAATCCTTTGTTAACCTTAAATCTAATACTTATGAAAAAAACACATTACAAAGGTACTATCTTTCGGGTAAATAGCAAATTTCAGAGTGAAAACAGGTGATAATATAACACGGTTTAAGACTCTCGGAAGTGCATTAACATTTTAGACTTCACACGTTAACATTTAACATATTCATTCACAATCATTGCTTGCGGAATAACTTGAAATCAGGCTCCATTCTTTTTTCTGCCTAAAAGAGGATAAATAAGATTCATTTTACGTAACTTTGAAGTATGATAATCAGTGCCAGCCGCCGGACGGATATTCCGGCATTTTATTCATCCTGGTTTTTCAACCGGATTAAAGAGGGATATGTATTAGTGCCTAATCCTTTCAATCCTAAGATGATTAGCAAGGTCAACCTCGACCCTGCCGTAGTAGACTGTATCGTGTTCTGGACAAAGAATCCGGCTCCGATGATTGACAAACTGGATAAATTGCAGGATTACAAATACTATTTCCAGTTCACCCTCAACCCTTACGGCGAAAAGTTGGAAAACAACCTGCCCTCTATCGCCAAACGAATAGAAACTTTCAAACGGCTCTCCGACAAGATTGGAAAAAAGAAAGTCATCTGGCGTTACGACCCGATATTAACAAATACAGAATTTAATGTAGCTTTCCATAAAGAAGCATTTGCACAAATAGCCGACGGGCTTAAAGACCATACAGAAAAATGTATGCTAGGATTCATCGACCATTATCAGCATATCCGCAATGCGGTAGGACAATTCAACATCAATCCTTTGACAAAAGAAGAGATTGAAGAAATGGCTGTTTCTTTCAAGAAAACAACAGATGCGTATCCGACCGTCCAATTAGATACCTGCACCACTAAAGTGGATTTGAGACATCTGAATATCCCCAGTGGCCTGTGTATCGACAAAGAACTGATAGAAAGAATTATCGGCTGCCCGATTCTTGCCAAGAAAGACAAGAATCAACGGAGTATCTGCAACTGCATCGAAAGTATCGACATCGGTACGTATGAAAGTTGCCTCAACGGGTGCATCTATTGCTATGCAATCAAAGGCAATTACAACACCGCAGAATATAATATGAAGAAGCATGATAAAAATTCTCCGCTTCTTATCGGGCATTTATCAGAAAACGACGTAGTGAAAGAACGGGAAATGAAAAGCTTGAAGAATAACCAATACTCACTATTTTAAATCTTCGCCCAAATTTAAGGGCATAAAAAAAGGCTATCTATCCCAGACAGCCAATCTTTTGTTAACCTTAAATCTAATACTATGAAAACACATTGCAAAGATACGGACTTTCGGCATATCTCCAAATTTATCGGGCAAAACGGGGTATCTTATAACATGGTTTAATAGAATCGGAATCCGATTAACATATAAGTAGAGTGGCGTTAACATTTAACAGTTTTCTTAAATATATAGGAGTAGAAAACTAGGAGAGATGCAAAAGTTTTCAAACTGGTTGGCGAATCTTATTAAAGAGAGTTTAAGGTGAGTAACAAATCTCCCTCCTGTTTGTTTAAAATAGAAGGTAACCATCAAATTCCCATTATATGAATAGATTCGAAAATAAGGTAGTCATCATCACCGGTGCTGCCGGCGGCATTGGCGAGGCAACCACACGCCGTATTGTTTCTGAAGGCGGCAAAGTAGTCATTGCCGACCACTCCAAAGAAAAAGCAGAGCAACTTGCTGCCGAACTCACTCAATCGGGGGCTGACGTACGTCCCATTTATTTCTCCGCTACCGAACTGCAAAGCTGTAAAGAACTGATTGATTTTGCAATGAAAGAGTACGGGCAAGTGGATATACTGATTAACAACGTAGGCGGAACCGACCCGAAACGTGACCTGGGTATCGAAAAACTGGATATTAATTACTTCGACGAAGTATTTCACCTGAACCTTTGCTGCACCATGTATCTTTCCCAACAAGTGATTCCTATCATGGTGGCGCACGGCGGTGGAAATATCGTAAACGTAGCATCCATCAGCGGAATGACCGCCGACGCCAACGGGACTTTATACGGAGCCAGCAAAGCAGGTGTCATCAACCTGACTAAATATATCGCCACCCAACTGGGCAAAAAGAATATCCGTTGCAACGCCGTAGCGCCCGGACTGATACTGACTCCCGCCGCCCTGGATAATCTGAATGAAGATGTCCGCAACATCTTTTGGGACAATGTGCCACGCCTTATTTGGGTGAACCGGAAGATGTGGCAGCCACCATTGCCTTTCTCGCCTCGAACGACGCCCGGTATATCACCGGACAAACAATCGTCGTAGACGGCGGACTGACCTCTCATAATCCAACCGTGGAATTATCATAATAGAGAAACATCTTATTAACTACAAATAAGATATTCATTTGCATAGATTATTTTTCCCGTTGCCTATTCGGTTTTCGTTTGACTTAACTCAAGCGAGCGTTCGACTTAAGTTAAGCTATCGTTTGACTTAAGTCAAACGAAAACTGAATCGCAGGTTGAATAAATAATTGATGAAGCCTGGCTTCTTAAACAATGCATTGCCACAAACTAGTTATTGCATCGCATTACTGAGCATACAATTCTCCCCCCGCCCCCATATTTTATCATTCTTTTCTAAATTCAGAGTAGCCGCATCAAAAAAAACTCTTTTTCCTCTCCATGTTACCGATAGGAAACATACCTTTGTGACCAACTAGTAACAAGACTATAAAAGTATGGAAAAAGAAATTATCAAAAACAGGCAGACAACGGAACTTACCCTGATTAAAGCCGTCGATGACATCATCGAGGAAAGTGGCTTCGAAGGATTAGGCATCAATGCAATAGCAGCCAAGGCTAAAGTTTCCAAAATGCTTATCTATCGTTATTTTAACTCATTAGACGGATTGATAGCAGCCTATATCCAACAAAATGACTATTGGATTAACTTCAATGAAGAATTGCCGGATAAAGAACATTTATCTGAATTTATCAAGCAAATATTCAAAAGACAAATCGTCCGGCTGCGGGAAAGTTATACTTTGAAACGGTTATATCGCTGGGAGCTCTCAACAGACAACAAATTCGTGAAAGAGCTGCGCGACAAGCGGGAAGAAAAAGGACTCTGGCTGATAGAAGCTGTTAGCAGGCTTTCAAAGCATCCGCAAAAGGAAACTGCCGCCGTAGCTTCCATTATCACAGCGGCTATCAGCTATCTGGCGCTACTCGAAGAAAACTGCCAGGCATATAACGGACTTAAAATACAACAAGAAACCGGTTGGGAACAACTGGAAGAAGGGATTAATTTACTTGTAGACCTTTGGCTACAAAAAACAACTTTAACGAAATGAATAAAATGACGATTATGGGATTATGGTTCCTCTCTCTATTGATTAATAGCGGATGCAACCAGGAATTAATAGAGTACAACACCGACGACCTCAAAATATCTATCGAAAAGGGTGAGGAATGGATGCATGACTTTCCGCTATTCTTAGGTATTAATAAGAAGAATCCGCCACAAATTGCCATTTGGACGGAAGATATGGAAGGACATTATTTATCCACTATTTATGTGACGCATAAAATAGCCACTCAATCCTGGCAAGCTTCCAGTGGAAACCGCAGAAAAGAGGCTCTACCGCATTGGTGTCATCAGAGAGGTGTTCAATATGAAGACGGGCTGTATCTTCCGACAAAGAAATCGCCATTCACCGACGGAGTCAGCGGAGCAACTCCGAAAGGCAGTTTTGATGTACGGATGACTCCCACGGGTAAGGTAAAGAAGTTCATTGTCAAAGTAGAAATCAATCATTCCACAGATTTCAATGATGCATATCCGAAATCCGCCGAAGAAGGAGACACCCATTATTCCGGCGGAAAAGAGGGAAGCGGGCAGCCTGCCCTTGTCTATGCAGCAGAGGTGGATTTAACTTCCGGTGAAAAAGTATTTGCAGCTAAGTTAATCGGACATAGCAGACCGGATGGAAGCAACGGGGATATAACAGAAGATACTTCTTCGCTCACAACGGCATTACATATTGTCAAAAGCATAACGATATACATACTATAATGAAAAAGTCAACACTCACCTTTATTCTGTTATCCTTCATCGCAATGTACGCCAACGGACAGACAGATAACAAACATTTCTCTTATACTGTATCTATCGGAACCGGGTTCTCCATGAGCCAGCCTTCGTGTACACCTTTCATCGGACAAGTCATTGCTCATTATCACATCAATCAGCGGTTTACCGTCGGTGCCGGCAGTGGTTTATCCGTCTATGAGAAAGCGCTTATCCCGCTATATGCCAACGCACAGTTCTTCATTACCCAACCCAGGAAGCTGACTCCTTATTTGGAATGTAATATCGGCGGCTCATTCGCTGCCGCCAAAGAAACAAACGGCGGATTTTATCTCTCGCCGTCCGTGGGGGCACAACTAAGACTTACTCAAAAGCTGAAAATGAATGTAGCGTTAGGCTATGAAATACAGAAGTTGGAACGATTAAAGAAACAAACCGACCCGTATTTCCGCACTGAATTTAAAGAAGAATTATCACACCATTCCCTCACCGTGAAAGTCGGATTGACTTATTGACTAACGTTTCACAATGATTTTATCCACGCATTCATTTCTTCAATGTCCGCCAAGGAAGAAGAAAGAGTCTGCTCAGTCTGCAAGGAAGCAGTACGAAGGTCGACGCGCACATATCCCCAGCCGTCCTCATCGCCTTGCAGATAACCATACTTCCTGTACTCTTCCAGACAACTGTCCGTGCACTCTCCGTAAAAATCATATTGAAGTTCATCATCTGAAGTCCTTTTATTTGCTATGAATGAACTTTCACCCACCCAGGCAAAGTCTACCAAATCAACATCAGTGTAAGCAAGTCCCCCTCTATCAAGTACGGCAACTTCTGCCAAACGCCCTTCACTGAGCATCTTGTAAACGCGGACATAACACCCGCCCTCGTACGGACTTTCATCAACGACAAGGAAAAGGCCGGATTTTCCACAGAACAAAGGAGTATCTATTCCATTGTATTTGTAAACTTCTCCAGTGGCATCGCTCATCGCAAAATAACCCCAGCTTTCGAACCCGGAAAAATGGAAGAAATGTAAACCGTAATCAGACTGGTAACCGTCATAATACCATTTTCTAAATCCGTCTTCGTCCTCTTCCAGTGGAGAATTCAGCAGTGCAAGAGTTCCCTTTTTCCACCGAACGGACAATTGGGCTTTACTGTCTGTATATCGCCCTTTGCCAAGGTCAAGCTGCGTGTTGCAGCTATCCGCTTTCGCAGCCATGTATTCACTGAATTCAAGTTTTCTCAGGTCTGCTCCTGTACTGTCATATAGACGTACAGGCATCATTTTCCCACTATGATAGTCATACATACTCTTTCCTATCCGATTGCCGTCTTCGGAATAGTTTTCGATTATAACACCCGGCGCACCTTTCTCCGAATACGGATAGCTCGCGAAATGGCACAGCCGCCCACCGTAGTAATCTCTTATTTCCAACCGCTTTTGAGAACCGATTGTCACAATACCACGTTTCACGGAATCACATCTGCCATCTGTGAAGCATATCGGCTCGTCGGTTCCTTCTTCAAAATATTTCCGTTTAAGGAGATATTTCTTCTCGCCGTCTTCCAATGCATAAGTTTCCTCAACGTAATAAAGAGGATGTCCCTCTGACGCCTGATATTTATACTCGTAGAAGTCGGGAACTTTACTTACGTTGTTGGGATTATTGTAACTATCTTCAGTATGGGCGTAATACCAACATTCGCTTGGAAATACTTCCTGGTCGTCAATATAATGATTAATCTGCCACAGTCGTCCGTTCGCGTGCCATCTCCTTTCTTCTCCGTGAAGTTTCCCGTCTTTATAGTGCTCAAACCAGTCAGGCTTTCCATCGTAATACCACCGCTGACGCACTCCGTCGAGTTTGCCCCGTGTAGCCTGATAGAAGATATGGGGATTTCCATTGGAATTATAAGACTGATAAAGTTCATGAATACTGTCGAGGGTGATAAAACGGTCTACCATGCAATGGGAAGATATGCTGTAATGATATACTGTATCATTTTTTATTCCGTCCTTATAAACAGTTACCGAATAATAGGGTTCCGACACAAAAGAATCCGTAGAACGGAAATAAAAATTCTTGTAAGCTCCATTCATCAATGTACCTTTGTAGAAATAGCGTTCCACGCCATCAATCTGCTTCTTGCAAATACTGTCGGATATATACTCCTTTAAAGAAGAGGCTTCCGGCTCTTTCCGCAACGTCCCGGAAAGCGTATCGGGAACAAGCCAGTCACTTCCCTTATAAAAATCCATAGAAAAAGCTTCTGCAACCACAGGAGAGAATCCGTCCGAAGTATTTTCTTGTTCTACGGAAGAGGACTGCGAAATCCCTCCGGTCTTTCCGCCGCATGATAGCAACAGTAATGCGCAGCCATATATCAAAGCCTTTTTCATACCTAACATCTCTTTTTTAATACATAATCGCCACGAAATTAGTTATAAAATCAGAGATTCAAACAGAAGTCTACTGAAAAAGAAAGAATTATCAGCAACCAAACTGTTATTTCGTTCAACAAATACTAACTTTACAACGTTTTTAATAGAAAGAACGAACGGAATGATTGTTAGAACACTACTGGATACAGACCTCTATAAGTTTACCACATCGTACGCTTATATCAAACTATTTCCCTATGCAATGGGGAAGTTCAGCTTCCATGATAGAAATGAGACTGAATATACTGAAGAATTCCTGGAGACACTTAAACATGAAATTGATAAGCTAAGTCGATTGAGGCTTACAAAAGAGGAGTTGAAATACATGACACGGAATTGCCGGTTCCTTCCAATAGTTTATTGGGAATGGCTGTCATCTTTCCGCTTCGATCCGGATAAAATCAAGATACATTTGGATGAGGCGCATCATCTTCACATCGAAGTCAATGATTTTCTCTATAAAGCTACCCTTTATGAAGTACCTTTGCTTGCCATTGTATCCGAAATAAAGAACCAGTTCTTCGGCAATGTAGCCGATATGGACGAAATCTTATGCAAATTATCGGAGAAAGTGGAATTGTCCAATCAACATCAGTTACGTTTCTCGGAGTTCGGTACGCGACGGAGATTCTCTGTCCATGTACAGGAAACGGTCATCGAAAAATTAAAAGAAACGGCGAAGTATTGCACAGGCACTTCCAACTGCTATTTTGCGATGAAGTACGACATGAAAATGATGGGTACTCATCCGCATGAGTGGTTCATGTTTCATGGAGCGCAATTCGGATATAAACACGCCAACTACATGGCGCTCGAAAACTGGGTGAATGTCTATGACGGTGATTTGGGCATTGCCTTATCCGATACTTATACTTCCGGTATCTTCCTCAGCAACCTCAGCCGTAAACAGGCGAAACTGTTTGACGGTGTCCGCTGCGATTCCGGTAATGAATTTGAGTTTATAGACAGCCTGGTATCCCGTTACAAAGAACTGGGAATCGACGCGACCACCAAGACTATCGTTTTCAGTAATGCCCTCGATTTCACAAAAGCACTGGAGATTCAGGAATATTGCAAGAACAAAATCCGTTGTTCCTTCGGCATCGGTACAAATCTCAGCAATGACACCGGATTCGAGCCTTCGAACATTGTCATGAAGCTGACACAATGCAAGATGAATGTCAATCAGGAATGGCGGGAATGTATCAAGCTATCCGATGACGAAGGCAAACATACCGGTAGTCCGGAAGAAGTACAGGCATGTTTGCATGAATTGAGACTGAATTAGCTTATTTCCCTATTATCGCTTTATCAAAACGGCTATCCATACAAGCACTGATATCCGTTGTGACAAACTTGCCTTCATAGAACAAGCTGAATATCGTAGCCGGAGTAGGTGCAGCCTGTGCCTGCTCCATTGTCTCCAGTTTAACAATCTCCAAAGGCAGATTTCTTTTAGCGGCGGTTTCCTTCAAAGAACTCATCACATGAAATTCCGCAAACGGACAACGGTTGGAGAAATAAACAGTGATACCCTTTTTATCGGGGCACTCTCCTGTTCGTGCAGATTCATTAAACGTCGGATTCGGAGCATCAACATTCAATTTCTTCACTAACAGACTAAATCCTGTCGAAAGCTCTTCGCAAACAACAAATCCCTGTCGCAACAGCCATTTGGTATCACTCATAAAATGAAACTTTTTTGTTCCTACCACTGTCACCAAGCCGTCCTTGCCTTGCTGCAAAGCGTCCTCTATCGCAGTTTGGAGCAGAGCTTTCGCATACCCTTTTCCTTTATACTGCCCGGCTACCCAAAAGCAGTTTATCAACAGGTAATTGTCAGCCTTCACAGGAATCCACCCGTTTTCGGCCGGGCCATATTCGATAAATACTTTCGCACGCTCATTCAAACGACGAAAAACATACCCGTTTTCAAATTGCTTCTTCAGCCATTCTTTTTTCAGGTTATAACTTTCCTGGCATTTCTTATCCGAGAAAGCGCAGCAGATATGTTCTTTCCCTATGTTGTCTTTGGTAAGCGTGATAAAATCGATGTTCATGGTATCAGTTTTTATTAGTAGTCTTTTAATGAAAGAGTATCGTATATTATATTGTCCGTAAAGATAAACATTCAAGTGCAGCAGTCATTATCCAATCCCGTAAAAATCAATATTATTTAGTAGAAAGTGAGGTATGGGCATAAAAAAAGGAGCAACGCCTTGCTCCAACCTTTGTTAACCTTAAATCTAATACTATGAAAAACACATTGCAAAGATACAGACTTTCCGATTATCTGCAAATTATCCAAATAAAAAAGCATGTTTCATAACACGATTTAAAACTTTCCGAGGAATAACACCTCTTTATTAATACTTTTTCAAGATTTGAATCCCTTCACGGCTCTTTCCAACCTTTCCAAAGTAAGTTCGCCGGATTGTCTCCAAAGTTGCTCTCCTTTTCTGAAAAGGATAAATGTAGGCGTTGATTCGATGGTGTAGAAATCTGTAAGGGCAGTTTCCTGGTCTACGTCTACTTCCACTACTTCGAGCGTTCCTTCCATTAGTTTCTTAAATTCCTCAACGACAGGTTTCATACGCTGACAATGAGGACACCATGTGGCATAAAACTCTGCCATTGCCCAATCGGCATTAGCCAGCTTCTCTTGATTCCGTTCCTCACGGGCTACTTTCTTCTCTTTCATAACTGATTACTGTTTTTGATTAATAATTGCTACTTCAACAATACGAAAAGAGAGAAAGTTTAAAGGATAAACAATAATACACACAGATTTAACTATTTAATCCGTTTGTACTTATCCAACTTGTTTCCAATATCCGGACAAGCCAATCCTGTTTATATCCTTTCATTTAATCCCGGAAAACAAAATATCAATCATCTCTTCCACCTCCTAATGCCTGATAAAGATTAATCACAGCCTGCATCTGTTCAAACCTGTCACTCACCTGTGTAAGTTGCGCAGTAAGCAAATTTTGTTGGGCTGTTAAAACTTCCAGATAGGTCGATGTTCCCAAACGCATCAATGACTGTGTATATTGCACAGACTGCCTCAACGCTTCAACCTGATGAACACGCTGTTCGCTTTTTTCCCCGGAAGAATGGAATTGATATAACGCATTACTCACTTCACTGCCAGCATTGAGTAAACTCTGTTGAAAATTAAGCAAAGCCTCTTCCTGTTGGGCTTTCGCAATTTTCAGACGGGCGATATTCTTACCTTTATTAAACAACGGCTGTACTAATGAACCGATAGCCGTTGCCAGAAAACGGGCAGGATTCAGAATAGCCGTACCTGTACTATTCGTCCATCCGGCAGAAGCATCAATAGTAATTTGAGGATAGAAAGCCGAACGGGCGGAGTTTGTGGCGTAGTAGGCGGTAGCCAGAGCCATTTCCGCCTGTTTCACATCCGGACGGTTGGACAATAATTGTAAAGGAACTCCGGCAGAAAGACATTCGGGCATATCGTAACCGGCTTCCCGCCATTCGCTACGGGCAATAGCGTGTGGGGGCTGTCCCATCATAACAGACAGTACATTCTCCACTTCCCGAATCTGACGGCGTAAATCAGGCAATGTCGCCCTAATCTGATAATAGTTTGCTTCACTTTGCGTTACGGCTGCTTCATTGGTAAGCGCTGCTGCTTTCATTGCCCGCATTGTCGCTACACTCTGTTCCCAGTTCCGGGTAGTTTTTTCACTGATTGCCAATTGTTTGTCGAGCATGAGCAAGGTATAATAACTGTTAGCAATGGAAGCAATCAACTGTGTCTGCACCGCCTGACGATAGGCCTCGCTTTGCAAAAGAGCCATCTTCGCCTCTCTCTTTGCATTCAACAGATTTCCAAACAAATCTATTTCCCAGCTTGCCGCGACGGGTAACTGATAACTTCGGGCAGCCGACTGACGGTTGAAACTATTGATTGTTCCCTGGGAGTTGAACTGAACAGAAGGCAGATAAGATAATTTGGAAGAAAGCAAAGCCGCTTCCGCCTGTTTAATTCGAAGTTGCGCTGTTTGCAAATCGACATTACTCTTCAATCCTAGCTCTATCAAAGTCTGCAAGGCAGTATCCCGGAAAACTTCCCGCCAGGGAAGATTTCCAAAATTCAAGGTATCGGAAGAGACTAGCGTATCCCGATAAAGTCCTTGCGTATTTACTTCCGGACGTTCATAAGCCTTGTAAATGTGGCAACTGCTCAAAAGAGCAATTGCCGATATTAATAATACTAATTTTCTCATATCTTCTTTCTTTTCATTACTTTCTCTTCCATATATTGGAATACGATAAACAATACGGGGACAATAAACAGCAAAGCCAATGTTCCTATCAGCATACCTCCTACGACGCCCGTACCGAGTGAAGTATTACCCTTTGCCCCCACACCGGATGCAAACATCAACGGCAGCAGGCCGAATATCATCGTAAGAGCCGTCATCAGGATAGGACGCAGGCGAACGACGGAAGCCGTCAGTGCCGAGAGTGTCAGACTAAGTCCAAGCCGTCGACGTTCCGTAGCGTATTCCGTTAGTAGAATTGCCGTTTTTGCCAATAACCCGATGAGCATGATAAGCCCCGTTTGCAGATAGATGTTATTTTCGAGCCCCATCATCTTAGCAAACAAGAAACTTCCTGCCAATCCGAAAGGTATGGAAAGTATGACTGCCAACGGAATGAAAAGACTTTCGTAAAGCGCGCATAATATAAGGTACACCAGCACAATGCAGATACCGAAAATAACAACCACGTTGCTTCCTGTACCAGCCTCTTCACGGGTGATACCGCCAAAGTCATATCCATAACCCGTAGGCAAGTATTCAGTAGCCACTTCTTTGACGGCACGAATCGCATCACCGGAACTATATCCGCCGGCCGCCGAACCATTTATAGCAATACTACTGAACAGATTGAAACGGCTGACCGATTCGGCACCATACACCTTTGTCAGCGTAACGAACTGTCCGACAGGTGCCATCTTCCCACTTTCATTGCGGACGAAAATATTATTAAGCGATTCCTTGTCAATCCGGTATTCGGGAGAAGCTTGAATAAGCACCCTATATAACTTTGTGAAGCGATTGAAATTGGAAGCATACGAACCACCATAATATCCGGAAAGAGTGCTCAACACATCATTCGGAGATACACCCGCCCGTTTACATTTCGCCGCATCCACATCTACCGAGTATTGCGGAAAATTAATACTGAACGATGTATAGGCTGCTCCAATCTCCGGGCGTTCCCTCAACTTCTCTATGAAAGACTGGCTCACATTATAAAGTTCTGTCAGGCTCCCCTTTTTATCCTGCAAATAAAGTTCAAAGCCACTGCTCTGTCCATATCCGGCAATCATCGGCGGGGTAAACACAAAACTTGTGCGTCACCAATGTCCGTCATACGTGCATTCAACGTATCCATCAACACCTCGACACTATTTTCTTTGCCGGGACGTTCATCCCAATGTTTCAGTTTGATGATAAACATACCATACGAAGAACCTTCGCCCGAAGTCAGTCCGTTTCCTGCCACCTTGGAGTAATGCTCAATCTGTGGCAAGTCCTTGATACGTGCTTCTATCCGGTCGAGCACAGAACGGGTTTGTTCCACCGTACTGCCCGGCGCCGTACTGACATCGACAAAGACAGAACCGACATCTTCCTGCGGAACCAATCCCGTCTTGGTAGTCTGCATGAGTACGACAAGCAATACGACAGCACAAGCCAACATCCCCCATACCAACCATTTACGACGAATAAAGAACATGACACCACTCTTATATTTTGACTGTAACCGCCCAAACGACGTTTCAAATGCAATGCGGAAGCGGGCCGATAAAGAGTGTGTCCCTGCTCCGTGAGGACGCATAATCAGAGCGCACAATGCCGGACTCAATGTCAGCGCATTTACTGCCGAAATGCCGACCGCCACCGCCATCGTTATCCCGAATTGAGTATAAAACGTACCGGAAGTCCCACCCATAAATGCAACCGGAATAAATACCGCCATGAACACCAGTGAGCAAGATATAATGGCGGAAGTAATACCCCTCATGGCATCCACCGTAGCGAGATAAGGCGACTCGTAGCCGACATCGAACTTAGCCTGCACTGCTTCCACCACAACAATAGCATCATCCACCACTGTACCAATCACAAGAATAAGCGCAAAGAGCGTCAACAAGTTGATACTAAACCCCGCGACAGACAGAAAAGCAAATGTACCGACCAGTGAAACTATAATGCCGATAGTAGGAATCAGTGTGGAACGTAGATTCTGAAGAAACACATACACAATAAGTACCACCAGCAGAATCGCTTCTACCAATGTTTTGATTACTTCATCAATCGAAGCGTCCAGAAAGTCCTTCGTACTCATCAGATGGGCAATCTTCACCCCTTTAGGCAGGTCTTTCTCAATACCGGCCAAATAGTCATTTATCTCTGAAACCACTTCATTCGCATTGGAACCTGCCGTTTGGAATACCATGCAGGAAGTTCCTGCGTATCCGTCCGTCTGTCCGTCGAAGTTGTATGTTTGTGCTCCCAACTCGATTACAGCCACATCTTTCAGCCTCAACACTTCTCCGTCCGGCAACGAACGGACTACCATCTCTCCAAATTCTTCAGGCTTTTCTAAACGGCCTTTATACTTCATCGTATATTTAAAAGTGCTTCCCGAATTCTCGCCCAGCGAACCGGTAGGTGATTCGAGATTCTGTTCTCCCAATACGGTGGCTATATCATCCGGCACAAGATTATATTGCGCCATCTTTTCCGGCTGTAGCCAGATACGAATGGAGTAATCCGACCCCATTGTCACAATCTCACCTACTCCCTGGATACGAAGAATAGCCGGTTGGATATTAATCTTAAGATAGTTGGTCAGGAAGTTTTCATCATACGCTTCATCCTCGCTATAAAGAGAAAAGATTTTCAGCATACTGTTCTGCCGTTTAATGGTAGTGACACCAATCTGTGTCACTTCCGACGGAAGCAATCCGTTAGCCTTTGCCACACGATTCTGCACATTGACAGCCGCCATATCGGGGTCGGTGCCTTGCTTGAAAAAGACGTTAATGGTGGCAGAGCCCGTATTGGTTGCTTCGGATGTCATATAAGTCATGTTCTCCACCCCGTTGATGCTCTCCAAAGGGACGATAACGGATTTCTGAATTGTTTCCGCATTCGCTCCGGTGTAGGAAGCGCGCACCATAACGGTAGGCGGAGCAATATCCGGATATTGTTCCACCGGTAAAGTCAGAAGACCAATGATGCCCACGAAAAGTATAGTGACCGAGATTACAACAGAAAGAATCGGACGGTCAATGAATTTTTGTACGTTCATGCTGACGGAAATTAAGAGTTAGTATTTCCAGTTTTTGACTGGCCGGTACTTATGGTTTTCGATTGAACAACCGTACCCTCCTTCAACGTGCTGACTCCTTCGGTGACAATCACATCACCTGCCGCCAGTCCGTTTTCAATGATATATTCTTTTCCGTCACTGGTTGCCGAAACAGTTACGAGAGTTGCCGTAGCCTTCCCGTTTACCACCCTGAATACGTATATCTTATCTTGTACTTCATACGTGGCACTCTGCGGAATAACGAAACAGGACTCCCGTTCATAAGGAAACACAAGCGTAGCCGAACCGCCGCTCAAGATAACTCCTTCCGCATTTGGAAAAGTTGCACGCAAGCTGACAGCGCCCGTCGTGGCGTCAATCACCCCGCTCACCGCATCTATTGTTCCCCGATAAGCATATTCCGAACCGTCACTAAGAATCAGACGGACATCCGGCATGGCTACAAGTGCCTTGCGAAGCGAACCGTTCTGACGCGAAAGAGAAAGTATCTGTGCCTCGGTCATGGAGAAATAAGCATAAATCTCACTGTTATCCGAAACAGTAGTCAGCGGAGTAGTCATAGTGGGACTCACCAGTGCTCCCACCCGATAAGGCAACATTCCGGCTATGCCGTCAACCGGGCTTTTCACAACTGTATAGGAGAGATTATTGCGGGCATTCTCTTCCTGTGCCAAGGCCAAAGCCAGCTCGGCTTCCTGACTGGCAAAAGTATTTTCCGCCGTTTGCTTTTCGAGAGAAGAAATGATATGCTGTTTGAATAACTCCGCTTTACTTTCCATAGTAATGCGGGCGGTAGCTACGTTCGACTTGGCTACCTCGACTTGTGCCGTAGCTGTTTTCAACGCAGCCTCATACGGCACCTGGTCAATAATAAACAAAATCTGCCCTTTGCTGACCTTCGCTCCCTCTTCTACACAAACGGTCGTAATAGTGCCCGATACCTGCGGACGAATCTCTACATCCTGACGACCTTGCAGAGTAGCCGTATAGCGACTGTAAAAAGTCTTGAAAGAAGAGGTAATTGTCATTGTCTCATACGTTTTAGCCGAAGCCCCGCCCGACGAATTTTCCCTGCAGGAAACTAAGGACATTCCGCAAAAAGAAAGTATACAGACTGCCTTTATCCATCTAATCCTAAACAAATTTTTCATATTCATGCTCAATTAAATTTTCTGGCTGCAAAGGTCGGAAAGCAAGGATGAATACATTAGCCTGTCAATGTCAAAGACAATAACCCAAAGAAGTTATGCGTCACAAAAGAAATGCCCCGGAACCATCACGGCCTCGGGACACGAACAAACACAAACACAAATAAAGTATGTAAAGTGTAGAAAAAATATGATAGGTAAAATTTGATGTTGCAAAGTTCTGCATTTTGCAATAGATGCATTAGCCTGCAGGATTCGTAGTGAATAGTCTCCAACAGCCATGCTGCATATATCGTACCTTATTATATAGAATCTCCAGTCTAATTAGCGACAATCAGACCGAACAGAGTATCAAACAGGACGGAAACATCCGACGTATTGTAGTGAACTTTGCACGCGAAAACAATAAAACACTATTCATAATGAAAGAACAAGCCGAATACTCCAATCCTCACAAGGATACACACATGTCTGAACCTGTCATCTTCCGAAACTTCGGACATACCCCCAAAACTGTCACCTATTCCCTGCCCGATTTTCTTTATACCTATATCATAGCAGGCACCGGTAGTGTTAAGGTGGAAAACGAGAATAAACAATTCGTCTCCGGCGATAGTTTCGTAATAGCCCGCCGGCAAAAGGCCAGCATCATCTTCCTGCCCGACGAAGGAGAAGAAGGCTACTTTCACGCTATCAACATCCGTATTTCCGAAATGGATGTAGATGATTATTTCTTTCACAACACTGCTCCGGACAAGAAAGACACAGGACTAAATGACAAGATACAAAAACTGTCCGACCATCCTTTGCTTCATGGACTAAGCCTGTTGCTGGCAGACGGTATACGACAAGGATTTCGTGCCGAATGGAGATTTACAAAAATGAAAATACAAGAATGTATCCATATCCTAGTGGCACTGGACGAACGGATGTATTATTGGTTTGCGACACACAACCATTGGCAAAAAATTAGTTTACGTACATTTATGGAGAATAATTTCCGCCACAACATACCTCTGCAACAACTGGCACAAGCTACCGGACGTAGTCTCTCTACATTCCGGCGCGACTTTATTCAAGAGTTCAACACCACCCCTTCCCGTTGGCTCATTGCCCGCCGGCTGGAAGAAGCTTACTTCCTCATCACTTCCGGCAAACATCCGGGAGAAATTCTCACCGACCTGGGATTTGAAAGTTTCTCCCACTTCACCCGATGCTTCAAGCAACGGTTCGGAATGGCTCCCTCGCAACTTCTACGCAATCAATAACTTTCACAGGTTAGTCACATCGACTGCGACAGGCTAAACCGAAGTCTCTTTTTTCTCGACCTTTGCAACAACCAATTAAGTCTGTCATCTAATTCGCTCCGCTTTGACATACCTTAATAAAATAATAAAAAAAGAATTTGAGCGAAGCTAATGACAGACGATATAAGTATTAAGATGACTACTTAGAATGAAATAAACCAATAAAATTATGAACAGAAGAATTAGCTTTTTCGCTGCCCTCTCCCTCTCTTTTTTCGAGAACCTGGCAGCACAGAATCTGCCTCAATTAGGCAAAGCAAGCATAGACGAAGTCATATCAGCCATGACTTTTGACGAGAAAGTGAGCCTGCTTGTCGGTGCAGGAGACGATGATAACCCCGAAGTACCCGACACGGTAACCGCCGTAGTGGGGTCTACACAGAAACTAGTTCCCGGAGCAGCCGGAACAACGCACGCTATTCCCCGGCTGGGTATCCCGGCTATCGTGGTAGCCGACGGTCCCGCCGGATTGCGCATCGATGCCCACCGGAAAGGAACCGACAGTACTTTCTATTGTACCCACTTCCCGATTGCCACTGCACTCGCATCCACATGGAATATACCATTAGTGGAAAAAGTCGGTCACGCCATCGGTAACGAAGCACATGAATATGGAGTAGACCTTCTCCTGGCCCCCGCCACCAACATCATGCGGAATCCACTCTGCGGACGTAATTTTGAATATTACTCCGAAGACCCGTGGGTATCGGGAAAAACTGCGGCAGCCATGATTCGTGGCATACAACAGAACGGTGTAGGTACTTCTCTGAAACATTTTGCCCTTAATAACCAGGAGACGAACCGGGTAGAAAACAATGTATTGGTTTCTCCGCAAACTATGCATGAACTGTATCTCAAGCCTTTTGATATAGCCGTCCGCGAAGCGAAACCTTGGACTATAATGAGCTCATACAACCGCATTAACGGTACGTATGCTTCGGAGAATTCTCTATTGCTCGACACCATTCTGCGCCAACAATGGGGATTTCGGGGAACTGTAATGACCGACTGGTTCGGTGGGAGTAATCCCGTCCTGCAAATGCAGGCAGGAAACGACCTGCTGATGCCGGGCACACAAAAACAACAAAACTCTATCAAAATAGGTGCCCGTAAAGGCGAGATTTCTATCTCCGTACTCAACCGGAACGTAAAGAACCTTCTTGAACTCATCTCCCGTTCCTTACGTTTCAAGAAACTATCATACAGCAATGCCCCCGCTCTCGAAGCGCATGCACATATCAGCCGCACCGCCGCTACTGAAGGTATGGTATTATTAAAAAATGAGAACCATGCTCTCCCATAGATATCTCCCATATCCGGAAAGTGGCAGCTTTCGGCATCACTTCTTATGACTTTATAGCCGGTGGAACCGGTAGTGGCGACGTGAACCACGCCTATACCATCTCTCTCACCGAAGGGCTTACCAATGCCGGATTGCAACTGGACAGCACACTGATACAACAATATCGCAACTACATAGCCATCGAATCTACCAAACTCCCGCCTGCCGAATTCGGAAAGCCTGTACAACGCATCGCAGAAATGCCGGTATCCGACACCGTGATTCAGCAGCAGGCTGCGGAACAGGACATAGCTATCATCACCTTAGGACGTATCTCCGGAGAATTTGCCGACCGTTCGCTAAAAAACGACTTCTATCTTTCCGATACCGAACATGAATTAGTGGAAAATGTTTGTATCGCTTTCCATGCACAGGGCAAGCAAGTAGTTGTCATCCTCAACACCTGTGGCGTAGTGGAAACTGTTTCATGGAAAAACCAACCGGACGCCATTCTCGTCTCCTGGCTTGCCGGACAAGAAGGTGGAAATGCCGTAGCCGATATTCTGACGGGAACAGCATCTCCCTCAGGCAAACTGACTATGACCTTCCCTATCTAATACGAAGACGTCCCTTCCGCACCCAACTTTCCCATTGCGGGAAGCACGGCAAGCACCGACTCCACCCGTTACGAAGAAGGGCTCTTTGTAGGTTATCGCTATTATGATACCTTTCACAAGCCTGTCTCTTATCCATTCGGTTACGGATTATCGTACACTCAATTTACATATAGCAATCTGGACGTCGTCAACGAAGGAGGCAATATCCGCCTTTCCTGTCTCATCACCAACGCAGGCGATAAAGAAGGAAAAGAAGTAGCGCAAATCTATGTCTCCGCACCGAATAACGGACAAAAACGTCCATTGAAAGAACTAAAGACATTTGCCAAAACCAAGCTTCTGCAACCGGGAGAGACAGAAAAAGTAACCTTTATTCTCACGAAATCCGACTTAGCGCAATATGACGAAAATACCGGCAAATGGAAAATACCGGAAGGCACTTTCCGACTGTTCGTCAATTCTTCTTCCGCCGACTGCAAACTGGAAGGAAAATATATACAAACATATGGCATTTATTTATGAGTGCCGTATATATACATATTGCCTTTTCGCAAACGCCAATTCTCATTTCTCCCCCGCCCGGTATTCCTGCGGAGAGACTCCGGCATGACGCCTAAAATAACGGGCAAAAAAAGAAGAATTAGGAAAGTTCATCCGTTCCGAAAGTTCAGTTACCGTCAACGTTGTCGATTTCAATAAGGTCTTGGCTTCACGAACTGTGAAGTCTGCAATCCAATAAGCGGGAGTATGTCCTGTGACTTGCTGTATCACTCTTGCCAGATATTTAGGAGTGATACAAAGACAATCGGCATAGAACGCTACATCCCGGCGGGAAGAAAAATACTCATGTAAAAGGCGGAAGAAATTCTCTGTCAATTCTTCCCGATGTGTAGCGGTCGCCTTCATCGGATGATTGGCATAAATCGCACTAACTTCGGCAGTAAAAACATATATCAAAGCACAAAGTATTTCCTTATAAGATGGATGATTCACTAAATGATAATGATGCAGAATTGCAGTGTGTCCTTCTGTCAGGTGTCTCCTTTCTTCAGCATAAAGAAGGATAAAGGGAGTTTGCTCCATCTTTTCCGTTATCAAGGCAGGTAGCAGATAAGGAAAATCGGTCATTGCGTCGAACGGAAAAGCGATAGTAAGACATCCATAATCGGAAGATTGCGATACAGTGTACAATAAATGAGACGGTAACAGGGTCAATAGCCCACCCGGCAACAAGGTATAGGAGCAACCGTCAACTTCTACTATCGCTTGTCCGGAGACGGTCAAAATAAAAACAAGCCCTTTCACTGTGTTACGTTGAGGCGCATCCATAGACAGGAAGTGCAATAAAGCGCCCGGCTGTTCAGAAATATAGAAGGTAGTTATCATCGACAAACCGTTTTTCTTGATTTCACAGGCAAATGTAGCGTTTTGTTTTCGAATGTCCACGCGAACCGACAACCCATCTTCGCACATATACTCCATTGCACAAAAATGAAACTTTCGTGCAAAAAGGCTACACTCTATTCAATATTTATTTATCTTTGCCGCCGAAATGGTTCGGAATCCGTAGCCAACGGACGACGATTAATAGGGAATCGGGTGCAAATCCCGAACAGTCCCGCTGCTGTGAAACTCTGTTCAATGTCTTATTAATGAACTAATTTGACGCCACTGATGTTTTTTTATCGGGAAGGCAAATAAGACAAGAGTCAGTCAGAAGACCTGCCACTTCGCGTAAAACGTTCTTCCGCCTCGTGGATTAGGAGAAAGAACATCGTTTGTTAAGCCCCAAATCAATAAAATACTGTGTTTTCACCGGGTGGAATATGTCCGCAAGGTGGAAAGGCATAAAATAAGTATGTACTTAATTTAAAAAAGTATGATAAAAAGAATCTTAGTAGCCAATCGCGGTGAGATTGCCGTAAGGGTGATGCGCTCCTGCCGGGAGATGGAAATAACGAGTATAGCGATATTCTCCGAGGCAGACCGGACTGCAAAGCATGTGCTTTATGCAGACGAAGCATATTGTGTAGGTCCCGCCGCATCTAAAGAGAGTTATCTGAATATAGAAAAAATTATCGAAGTGGCGAAAGCGAACCATGCAGACGCCATTCATCCGGGATATGGATTCCTGTCCGAGAATGCTAATTTTGCACGGCGCTGTCAGGAAGAAGGCATTATCTTTATCGGACCCGATCCGGAGACAATGGAAGCAATGGGCGACAAAATTTCCGCCCGCATCAGGATGATTGAAGCCGGAGTACCCGTTGTGCCCGGCACACAAGAAAACCTAAAAAGTGTGGCAGAAGCCGTGGAGCTTTGCAATAAAATCGGTTATCCGGTGATGCTGAAAGCTTCTATGGGTGGCGGTGGAAAAGGGATGCGCCTTATCCACAGCGCGGAAGAAGTGGAAGAAGCCTACACAACTGCCAAAAGTGAATCACTCTCTTCTTTTGGCGACGACACGGTTTATCTGGAGAAGTTCGTGGAAGAGCCTCATCACATCGAATTCCAGATTTTGGGTGACAAGCACGGCAACGTAATTCATCTTTGCGAACGCGAATGTTCCGTACAACGCCGTAATCAGAAGATTGTGGAAGAAACACCTTCGGTTTTCGTCACTCCGGAATTGCGGAAAGATATGGGGGAAAAAGCCGTGGCAGCCGCCAAAGCAGTAAACTATATCGGAGCGGGAACCATCGAATTTCTTGTTGACAAACACCGCAATTATTACTTCCTTGAAATGAATACCCGCCTGCAAGTAGAGCACCCGATTACCGAAGAAGTAGTAGGTGTAGACCTTGTGAAAGAGCAAATCAAAGTTGCCGACGGACAGATGCTTCAACTGAAACAGGAAGATATCAAACAGCGCGGACACGCTATCGAATGTCGTATCTGTGCCGAAGATACGGAAATGAATTTCATGCCAAGTCCCGGAATCATTAAGCAGATTACAGAGCCGAACGGCATCGGAGTGCGTATTGACAGCTATGTATACGAGGGATACGAGATTCCCATCTATTATGACCCAATGATTGGCAAACTGATTGTATGGGCTACCAATCGCGAATATGCTATCGAACGGATGCGTCGCGTGCTTCATGAATACAAGCTGACCGGAGTCAAGAATAATATCAGTTACTTGCGCGCTATCATGGATACGCCCGACTTTGTGGAAGGTCATTACGATACCGGATTCATCACCAAGAACGGTGAACACCTGCACCAATGCATTATGTGCACCAGCGAACGTGCCGAGAATATTGCACTGATTGCCGCCTACATGGACTATCTGATGAATCTTGAAGAGAACAGCGGTGACACTACCGACAACCGTCCTATCAGCAAATGGAAAGAATTCGGATTGCATAAAGGCGTACTTCGTATCTAAATTTAAAAAGCAGTTAATTATGGAAATTCATATAGGTGACCGAGTGGCCGAAGTGGAACTGGTCAGCAAGGAAGATAACAAAGTGATACTTACCATTGACGGAAGACCGTTTGAAGCGGACGTGGTAATGGCGGAAAACGGAACCTGCAACATCCTTATGGACGGTCGCAGCGCAAACGCGCAGCTCATCCGCAAGGAAAACGGGAAAAGCTATAAAGTGAACACGCATTACAGCAGTTTCAATGTCGAAATCGTAGACAGTCAGGCGAAATACCTGCGTATGCGCAAGAAAGGCGAAAACGAACAGAACGACCGCATCACTTCCCCCATGCCGGGGAAAGTAGTAAAAACCCGTTACGGCAGGACAGGAAGTGAAAGCGGGAGACACTGCTATCGTTATCGAAGCCATGAAGATGCAGAGCAACTATAAAGTGACTTCGGATTGCCGCATCAAAGAAATTCTGGTTCAGGAAGGTGATAACATCACCGGTGACCAGACATTAATAACATTAGAACCGATTGCATAAACTAAAAAAGGATTGCATCATGGAAGAAATAAACAAAGCATATACCACGTTCCAGGAACGTGACCGCATCGCTTCCCTCGGGGGTGGCACAGAAAAAATAGAAAAGCAACACGAAAGCGGCAAGATGACTGCCCGCGAACGTATCGAGATGTTGCTCGACAAAGGAACATTTGTCGAATTGGATAAGCTGATGGTTCACCGTTGCACCAACTACGGCATGGACAAGAACAAAATTCCGGGAGACGGCATCGTATCCGGTTACGGAAAGATTGACGGTCGCCAAGTTTTCGTTTACGCCTATGACTTCACCGTTTACGGTGGTTCGCTTTCCGCATCCAACGCGAAGAAGATTGTAAAGGTACAGCAACTGGCTTTAAAGAACGGTGCTCCGATTATCGCATTGAACGATTCAGGCGGCGCACGTATTCAGGAAGGTATCGAAAGCCTTTCGGGATATGCGGATATTTTCTATCAGAACACAATGCCAAGCGGTGTGATTCCACAAATCTCCGCTATTCTCGGTCCTTGTGCCGGTGGTGCCTGCTACTCCACCCGCCCTCACCGACTTTATCTTTATGGTAAAAGAAAAGAGCCACATGTTTGTGACGGGGCCCGATGTAGTGAAGACCGTTATCCATGAGGAAGTCAGCAAGGAAGAGCTGGGTGGCGCCATGACTCACAGCAGCAAAAGCGGAGTGACTCATTTTGTGTGCAACACCGAAGAAGAACTGTTGATGAGTATCCGCGAACTGCTTTCGTTCCTGCCGCAGAACAATATGGACGAGACTAAAAAGCAGAACTGTACAGATGAAACCAACCGTGAAGACGCTACTCTGGACACTATCGTCCCGGCAGACCCGAATGTTCCTTATGACATGAAAGATATCATCGAACGGGTGGTAGACAATGGCTATTTCTTCGAAGTTATGCCGAATTTTGCAAAAAACATCCTCATCGGTTTCGCACGTCTGGCAGGTCGTTCGGTAGGTATCATCGCCAATCAGCCCGCTTATCTTGCCGGAGTGCTTGATATTGACGCCAGTGACAAGGCAAGCCGTTTTATCCGCTTCTGTGACTGTTTCAACATTCCGTTGATTACATTCGAAGATGTTCCGGGATTCCTTCCGGGATACACGCAAGAAAACAACGGTATCATCCGCCACGGTGCAAAAATCGTTTACGCATTTGCAGAAGCTACCGTTCCCAAGTTGACCGTTATCACCCGTAAGGCTTACGGTGGTGCTTATATCGTAATGAACTCCAAGCAGACCGGTGCCGACGTAAACTTCGCCTATCCAAGCGCGGAAATCGCAGTAATGGGTGCGGACGGTGCAATCAATATCCTGTTCCGCAAAGCCGATGAAGAAACGAAAGCGAAAGAACTGGAAGCCTACAAGAAAAAGTTTGCCACCCCGTACCAAGCTGCCGAACTGGGATTCATCGATGAAATCATCTACCCGAGACAAACCCGCAAACGTCTGATTCAGGCATTGGAAATGACGGAGAACAAGATGCAGACGAATCCGCCCAAGAAGCATGGAAATATGCCCTTATAACAACTAGATAGGTACTTGTCAAAGTACCACCACCCAAAACGGACTTACACTGATTCTGAGGATTATTATTCAAAGAATCGACGTAAGCCCGTTTTTTATTTCTGAAATTCGTTCTGCAATATTATATCAAACAATGAATGCGTTACATTAAACACAATATGTTACATTAAATAAGGAGCAAGATACTTCACCAGGAAATAACCGCCTACCACCAGCCAGATATAAAGAAGAAGTGCCAGTACAAAAGGTTTTGCCCCCGCCTTTCTGAATTTATCAATACTCGTTTCCGTACCAAGTGCAGTCATTGCCATTGTCAGCAGGAAAGTATCCAAGGTATTGATTCCCGCAACCAACTGCGCAGGCAGCAAATCAAAAGAATTAAAAGCGATAACTCCCATAAAACCGATTGCAAACCAGGGAATGGCAATCTTCTGAAATTTCTGTCCTTTCTGTGCCTGTCTCTTTCTCGCTCTTGCCACCATGTAAGTAGTAATCAGAAGCACGGGAACCAGCATCATCACCCGAATCATCTTCACGATAATCGCCGAATCCGAAATACCGTTTCCCATAGCGTCACCCGCTCCCACCACATGAGCTACTTCGTGGAGCGTGGCACCTGTATAGATTCCCATCTGGTCGGGAGTCAACGCACAAATTCCATTCCGATAGAGGAAAGGATATAAAAACATGGAGATAGTTCCGAAGATTACTACGGTAGAAACGGCCACTGCCGTCTTATAAGGTTTTGCCTTAATAGTAGACTCCGCACCGAGAATGGCAGCAGCCCCACAGATACCGCTTCCAATAGAAGTAAGCAATGCAATGCCCTTATCCATTTTCAATAACTTACCAAGATAAATACCGCCACAAATAGTCACCACCACAATAATAACATCAATCAACAGAGCAGGCAATCCGATAGCCAGCACATCCTGAAAAGTCAGCCTGAAACCATACAGGATAATACCAATACGCAGAATTTTTTCGAGCAGAACTGTATACCCGGTACCCAAGTCTCGGGAAGATTATTCCGCAAGCTGTTAGCATAAAGCATACCCAAAATGATACCTACAATCATCGGACTGAAGGAGAGGCTTCTCACAAAAGACATCTCACCAATGTAAAACGCCGCACAAGAGAACAGTGTTATCAACAAGACACCGTGCAACATGCTGCTTCTTTTTTCGTTGAACATAAATTACTAGATTTTAGTGATACTGAATTTATAACTCTGCAAAGAAAACCATTTTTCACAAAAATGGTTCACAGTATTTTATTATGCCGGATAATCTCCGGTTATACTTATCTGCAATAAAAAACGGCACCTCGATTCACATCGCAGCACCGTCACAACACAAACACAAAATAAAACACGACAAAACTACTATGCAATCTTCCTGTTATGCCGGGGAGGCATATCTTGCTCACCTATCTATATTCGCATACCCATAAGAAGCTTTATCAGGCGATTTGCATAATTAAAAACATACTCATTTGGATTTTTGTTCACGGAAGCTCAAAAAAAATGAGACAGAAACTGGGTTTTAACAAAAAAACGGTAACCATACCTCTTTTTTTATTCGGACAAACCAGCATGGCATCAAACAGTTATCAGCTCTTCTTATTCTCTTCCTTAAATCGGGTAGGTGTCATTCCTTTGATTTGTTTAAAGGAAGTGCTAAAATATCGAGGATAAGAGAAACCTACTTCATAAGATATTTCATTAATATTCATGCTAGTATTTGTAAGCAGAAAAACAGATCTCTCGATACGTAACCGGTTAATATAATCATTAACTCCCAAACCAGTCAGCGACTTCACCTTATTATATAGAGAAGCTCTGCTCATAGCCATCTTGTCCGTCAGGAATTTAATAGAAAGTTCTCCACCCGCCATATTCTCATTGATAAGCGTATTGAGCTTATTGATGAATTCCTCATCCTCCTTGTTGTTTTTCTGTTGAGTTTGCTGCTCTGTTTCCACCATCCGGTCATCATCCACTTCCTTTGACTGAATATCGGACAAAAAGATTTCTACAAAGTTATCTTCTTCGCCCTGCTGTTTTTCTCCTTTGCCGCTAAGCATATCGTTTAATACAGCTTGCAAGAAATGGTTCACACTACCTTTCATATTACGTTCTTTCCGACGGTAATGAATATAACCTATACTTGCAGTCATGAGGATAAACAGAACAGCGACCACACAAATAAACCAAACAGTTTTATACCAAGGGGGAGTGACAACAATACGTATCAGTTCCTTGGATGGGGTTCGGTTCCCACTTTTTGTATTACACGAAACTCGTATTGAATAATCTCCTGCCGACAAGGAAGATAAATTCAAAACCGGCTCATAACTTTCAACCACCTGTGTACCTCTGCCTTCAATAGTATATTGCAACATGTATTTCTGAAACACATCCCTGTTCTTTATCCGGAAGTGAACAGAAAGTGAATTATAATTCCAAGGTATCTTTATGGTGTTTTCTTTTACCTTCTTCAAAAAAGGACTACCATTAAAGAGGATTTCGGACAGATATATTTCCGGTATTTGAGTTTCGGTATATGGAATATCCGTATTAATCTTAACTAGTCCTTCTGAACCTCCTAAATAGATATAATCCCTGTTAGATTGCTTTTGGTATGCAAACAAAATTTCGTTAGGGGGAAAACCGTCTGAACTGTTCCAAAGGATAAACCTATTCTCTTTAATGATATAAGAATACAAATGATTCTGGGCACAAATCCATAGACGCCCCTTCCCGTCAGCAATAAGAAAGGAAATGCCATTGAAAAGCCTGGTACGGATACGATGATACATTTTGCTCTCCAAGTCAAAAAATCCAAGTCCTTTGTTAGTACTGGTCCATATCATACGATTGTTGTCGTAGGACATGGAAGTAATAAATTCATCTTTTTCCAACTCAAACAACAGTCGGATACTATCATTTTTCTGATCGACCCAAAAAGCCTGATGAGCACACTTTAACAGAGAAAAACTATCATTGGAATATGATAGACAAAGTGCATCATTGGAAAAGTCATAATCACGATCTGTTCGCATCCTTGAGAATGTACGGTCATTAGTGTGATATACATAAGCGCCATAACTGATGATATATATCTTGTCGTCCGAGACCTGATTGGCCAAAGGAAGATACCCATAAAAACATTCTTTATTATTAGTTTCTTCATCAACGATAATGAAGGGACGATACTTATGTGTTTTTTTATTGAACAGAAAAACACCTTTAGTATATAAAGACACCATCAGTTCAGTCTCAGACACTTCAGCAATAGAAACAACTTTATCACCGTAGGTAGAGGGGAAATGGGTAAATTTGTCTGTAAACGGGTCATATAAATTAATACCTCCTCCATCCGTTCCAATCCATACTTTACCGTCCCTTTCTTCATAAAGGCTGATAACAGATTTCTCGCTAAGTCCGTTAGTATTGTTCAAGATTGCGTCTTTATAAGTCTTTATATACGTTTCCTTAATACTGAATATCCCTCCACGCACACTTCCCGCCCATAAATTTTCTTTCATGTCTTTGTACAGTAAAGTAATAGAATTGACCGGCAAGGAAGAATAATCCCCCACCATGTGTTGCAATTGTGAAAACTGCAAGGTTCGAGGAGTGAATAAATTGATTCCACTTCCGTCGGTTGCCAGCCATATGTTGCCATTATATTCTGCAATATCCAACACATAATTATTTTTTAACCCGGAGTTTTCCTTTGTGTAATGTTTCAGCATTTTCCCTGTCCGGTCATAACAGTAAAATCCATCTCCATAAAAAGCGGTGTAAATGTGCCGGTCTGCTGTTACGTATAACGATGTCAATAGATTCAGACTGCTTGGAATCAAAAGGGTAAATTGCCCGATGCGACAGTCATATAAATAGATTCCCTTCTTCCGAGTGCCTATCAGAATCTTGCCATCTTCGAAATAAAGCATCTTCTGAATCCTGTAATCGACCGGATTAATATCTTTGCCTTCTTCTTTTTCTATATGAATCGTTTTTAATCTCTTGCTTATATAATCATAGCAATGAATGGTATTCTCACTACCAAACCATATTCCACCTTCGACTTCCACAGATGAATAAATAATGGAGGCGTTAACAGTATTAAACCGGTCTTGTTCATCATCATACAGAGCTAGTCCCTTTGAAGTCGATATCCAGAAATTCCCTAAAGAATCCTCTGCCAGATGATTGATATAGTTACTCGGGAGAGAATGAGGATCACCCGAGTGATGCAAGTAAGTTTTTATCCCTTCCTGGGTATAGCTATTCAATCCGCTTTTGGTACCTACCCACAGAGTACCTTTATGGTCCAGCAAGATAGATTGAGCAGTAGTTTGAGAAAGACCTTGTTCAATGGAGAGTTGAGTAAATGAATAATTAACAGTGTGTTCAGAAGAAAATAATTTTACCTCTGCCAACAGAAATAATAGTATGATTAAGGCACGATACATTGTAATTTCATTTTCTGCAAAAATACTTTTTTTTCTTATCATTAAAAATCTGTACCTCATTTTTTCATCAAGTATTCATAAAAAAAGAGAAGATTTTCCCACAAAAAACACTGAAATCTTCTCAATTAGACAAGATTTGACTCAAATTATACGATTTCTGAGTCATTTAAAAAAGAAAAAAAATACGTTTGCGTGTTAATTATTTAAAGTAAATTCTGTGAACCAAAATTAAAGCGTATGAAAAAGGTTATACTTTTATTGTTATCAGTATGTAGTATATTTGCTTGTACTCATACTCCTAGATGGGAATTAGTGTGGGAAGACAACTTTGATGGTACAGAGCCCGACACTACTGTATGGAGCCGCATATCTCGCGGCAAACCGGATTGGCAAAATACCCAGTCGTTTGATGACCGCTGTTATGAAATGCGTGACGGTCTTCTTATCTTAAAAGGCATTATCAATGACAACACAAAGGCAGATACTGCCAAATACCTGACCGGAGGATTATGGACCAAAGACAAACGTGCTTTCCACGGAGGACGTATCGAAGTGCGTGCCAGACTGCACGGGGCAAAGGGAGCGTGGCCTGCCATATGGACATTACCTTATGAAACAAACAAATACTCATGGCCCAGGGGAGGAGAAGTGGACATTATGGAACGTCTGAACCATGACTCTATTGTCTACCAAACTGTACACTCGCACTATACCTATACACTAGGAATAGAAAATAACCCGAAACACGGAAGTACTATATCCATTAATCCCGAAGACTTCAATGTATATGGGGTGGATTTTTGGCCGGACAGTCTGGTGTTCCATGTCAACGGAAAGCGCAACTTTGTTTATCCCCGGATTGAAACCGAACAGGAAGGACAATTTCCTTTCAATATTCCTCAATATCTATTAATTGACATGCAGCTAGGAGGCACGTGGGTTGGTACGGTAGATCCAGCCGACTTGCCCGTAGAGATGGAAGTGGACTGGGTGCGCCATTATCAATGGAAATAAACACACACTGATATCTTTAGTTATGAAAACATCAGTATTAAACAATAAAGAACCTATTAACTTAGTTAAATTTAAAATTATGAATGGACAAAAGCGAAATTTATTCCGTATGTTTTAGCAGGCGTCCCTCATGCTGTTATCTTTTACAGCATATGCACAGGAACGCACAGTGACAGGTAAGGTGTACGATGCAGCAGGCGAACCTATCATAGGAGCCAGCGTAGTGATTCAAGGTACAACACAAGGAACTATAACCGATATAGACGGTGCTTTTCAGTTGAAAGTACAACCTTCACAAACGTTGGTTGTTAGTTTTTTGGGATATAAAGATGTAATCCTCCCCGTAGGAAACAAAAACGATTTTAAGGTAACTTTGGAAGAAGACTCCAAAAAACTTGACGAAGTGGTTGTGGTGGGATATGCTACCCAAAAGAAAGTGAATCTTACCGGTTCTGTAGCTTCAGTATCCTCTAAAGACATTCAGGATATTCCAGTGGCTAACACAGCTACTTTGCTGCAAGGCCGTTTGCCAGGATTAGTACTGACTCAGAACGGCGCACAAGCCGGTAATGACAATCCGGAAATAAGGATTCGTGGTATTGGTACTTTTGGCAACAACAATCCGATGGTATTAATTGACGGCGTAGAGGGCAGCCTTCACAAATATCCGAAATCCCTCTGCGGATATCGACAATATCTCCGTATTGAAAGATGCAGCATCCGCGGCCATCTACGGTGTGCGTGCTGCCAATGGTGTGATATTGATTACCACCAAGCGCGGACAAGCTTCCAGCAGAGTAAAAGTATCCTACTCGGGAAGCTATACATTACAGACCCCAGGTATCGTTCCTGACTATGTAGACAGTTATAACTGGGCTTTAATGAGAAACGAAGTAAACCCTGATACTTTCTCACCGGAAGCTCTACAAAAACTGAAAGACGGTTCGGATCCCGACCATTATGCAAACACCAATTGGCTGGACGCTGTATTGCGCAATGCCAGCATGCACCAACACCATTTATCAGTGTCGGAGGTAGTGAAAACACGCACTTCATGACCTCAGTAGCATACTCCAACCAAGAGGGTATCATGATGAAAACAGGAGTAGAACGTTTCTCTTTCCGTTCAAACCTTGACACTCGCTACAAACGTTTCACATTCGGGCTGAACTTGTCCGGTAACAAAAACAACGTGACAGCTCCTGCTGTTGCACCTTCGGGTGAAGGCGGTATCATGCGTTTTGTCTCCTGGTTCACTCGTCCTACCGTGCCAGTAATGTACTCCAACGGACATTATGGCTATGTAGACGGTTCGTCAATGAGTGCTGAAATGGTGAAAAACCCCGTAGAGTTGATGTCCTTGGGACATCGCAGCAACGAATATTGGCGTTTCAACGGTAAGGCATTTGCCGGTATTGAACTGTGGGACGGATTGAAGTTCCAGACAAGTCTTGCTTATGCTTTCGACCTGAATACGACTAAGTCTTACACCCCCAAATCTCCTGCCCGCTATGATGCGGATGGAAACATCGTAAAAGCGGCAGGAGAAACTAATAAGGAAGAGGATTATTGGTACCGTAACGCAACATGGACAAACGAAAACTTGCTGACTTATAACAAGCAATTCAACAAACACAACATCAATGTATTGTTGGGACATTCGGTCATCGGTTCACGTTTTTACAAAACAACGGCCTCCATACAGGGTTTCCCAACCGAGAATATTTATGAGCTCAAAGGAGGTACAATCAATCCGGGAGCAACAGGAGAATCCGAAGAATATAAGCTTCAATCATTCTTCGGCCGTGTAAATTACAGTTATGATGACCGATATTTATTCGAATTCAATATCCGTCATGACGGTTCCTCACGTATGCCTAAAGCCAATCGTTATGCCACATTCCCTTCATTGTCTGCTGGATGGGTATTCTCGAACGAAGGGTTTATGAAGGACTATAGAAACTTCTCCCTCGGAAAGTTGCGTCTGTCATGGGGTAAATTAGGAAATCAGGAAATCGGCAACTACGCTTATGCGGCTACTTTGGGTGCAAGCGGAAACTACTTTTTCGACCAAAGTAAAGACAAGCAGGCGGGTATGGTACAGACATCCGTCCCCAATGAAAACATTAAATGGGAAACAACCCGTTCTGTAAACGTCGCTCTCGACCTTGGATTCTTCAACAACAGGATACAGACCACCTTCGAGTGGTTTGACAAAAAAACTTCCGATATCTTGATGCAGTTGGCTATGCCCGGCATTTTCCTGGGTTCTCTCTCCGCTCCTTATCAGAATGTGGGTGCAGTCCGTAACCGTGGTTGGGAATGGACTGTAAATTACTCCGACAGCAAAGGTGACTGGGCTTGGAATGTCGGTTTCAACCTGTCACACGTAAAGAATGAAATCCTTGAAATGGGGGAATTGGAAGAAAAAATTGACGGCAATACAATCAACCGTATCGGCAACCCTATCGGCGCTTATTTCGGATATAAGGCAATAGGTATCTATCGTACGGAAGCCGACTTGCAACGTACCAATTCGAAGGGTGAAGTTATCAAACAAAACGGTGTGGCTCCCAAATTAGGCGATATCATGTATGCCGACTTGGATGACAACGGTAACATTACTCCTGAAGATCGCGACATTATAGGTAATCCGTTCCCTAAATATTCTTATAGTTTCAATCTAGGTGCATCTTGGAAAAACTTCGACTTGTCTACTTTCTGGCAAGGAGTGGGAGGTATCTACCGCTACAGTTGGGAGACTTCTACCGACATTCGTGGTAACCTTACCAACCGTTGGGTGAACCGTTATTCGGCTGACAACATAAACGCTCCCATGCCTGCATTAGGAAACACCATGAACGATTCTTATTCTTCATTCTGGCTTGAAAAATCGAATTACCTGCGTCTGAAGAATCTGGAATTCGGCTATACTTTCCGCCAGACCGAACTTGCCAAAGTCGGTATTTCCAGCATCCGAGTTTACTTTGCCGGAAGCAACCTGTTGACATTCACACCTTTGAAGAACTGGGACCCGGAAAAGTCATCGGGTGATACAAGAAATGACGTACATCCCAATATGCGTACTTATTCATTTGGATTAAACATTCAATTCTAATTACAAGGAGGATACATATTATGATTAAGAATACAAAAAATATATGCAGAGTTTTACTATTATCCGGAATGTTATTATCTGCCGGCGCATGTTCGGACAGTTTTCTACAGACAGATTCTCCGAACCAGCCTTCCCAAACGACCTATTGGCAAACCGAATCGGATGCATTGATGGCACTGACCGCTTGCTATGACGCCATGCAGAGCCAGAACTTATATGATGACAATATTGACGGCTGGAAATTCGGATTCCTAGGACGCGAAACCAGCACAGACAATGGCGATCACACATGGGGCAACTGGATGTTGGGCAGTTCCATTTCACAATGCACTTCAGCTACCACCGATGAGTGTTTCTCAATGTACTGGAACGCTAATTATGAAGTTATCAAACGATGCAATATGTTAGTGGAAAACGTAGAACGCATACCAATGGAACAAGAAAAGATAGAAGCATACAAAGCGGAAGCAATAGCATTGCGCGCCCTGATGTATTGCAATCTGACTTCCGTTTTCCGCGATGTACCCTATCTGACAAAACCTCTCACTCTGGCAGAATCCCAAGCAGCCAAGACAGAACGCAGCCAGATTATCCCTTCCTTACTGGAAGATTTGAAAACATGGATTCCCAAGCTCCCCGTGATAGGAAAAGCGCAGACAGGACGTCTGACTCAAGAAGCGGCTTATGCCATTATGGGACGAATAGCCCTCTTCAATCATCATTGGGACGAGGCTATAAATGCCTACAAGAACGTAGTTGGCAAAGTACAACTTTTCAAAGCGGGCGACGGCAGCGACCCGGCAGCTAACTTTGCAGATTTATTCAAGGAAGCCAATGAAACAGCCGGGGAAGTGTTACTGAGTGTTCACTACAAAGGTCCGGGATTGGGTGAAGGTAATTGTTTTGGAGTTTACTGGTCTGCTCCGATGAATGCCATCGAAGGTTCGATGAATTTATGCGATGATTTTTATTGCACGGACGGATTGCCTATTGACAAATCTCCTTTATTTAGGGGTAGTCTTGACAAAGGAGCGCATACAAAAGAGAATCCGGATATGGGACGTTATGAGAATCGCGACCCTCGTCTGAAAGCAACATTGATGCTACCGGGTATGGAATGGAACGGAAAGTTGTACACTGATAACTTACCGGCCAGCTCTACATGTTGTATTCGCAAATGGTTTACTCCCGAAAATACAGCAAACGAATATGACGGTAGCCTTGATTTCTATGTCATCCGTTATGCAGAAGTGTTATTGTCGCTCTCTGAAGCTATGATTGAAAAAGGCGGTTACTCCCAAGCGGAGGTTACCCAATATATCAATGAAGTCCGTGACCGCGTAGGCATGCCTGCCGTGGAAGAAGTAGAAGGAATCAATCTGAAACAAGAAGAGTTACGCTCCATTGTACGCCATGAGCGCCGTGTGGAACTTGCCTTTGAAGATTTACGTTTTGCCGACCTTTATCGCTGGAAAGATTTTGAGAATGCTCAGAAACGTATGCAGGAAGACAAGTCATTCTATGGCTTCGGAGTAGTCGAACGCGGTAATCTGCGTGGAGCACAGGATTTGGTATGGCCTATCCCACAAAGCGAGATTGACACAAACCCGATGTTGGAACAGCACAGTGAATGGAAATAATACTGCCTGATTATTGCAGTATATAAACAAAGAGTAAGCATGAAGCCGGAATAAATTGTGGCTTCGTGCTTACTCTTTGTTTATTTAGCGCAGACATTTACTTGTTTCAAAAATGTCTTTCTGTCATACAAAAAAACGGTACCTCGATTCACATCGCAGCACCGTCACAACACAAACACAAAATAAAACACGACAAAACTACTATGCAATCTTCCTGTTATGCCGGGGAGGCATATTCGCTGACTTGTATATATTCGCATACCAACAAGCAACTATCAGGCGATTTGCATATATAAAACATTCCATTTTCGTTTTTGTTCATGAAAAAGATGTCTTATACTTATTTTTTCTCCTTGTAATCTTTCAGAAAACCTTCCATCAGCCATTTAGCCAATGCCTGCCGATTGGAATTTATCACCAACCGGCGCTGGTCGAAGGTGTTTTGTATATTACCCAGTTCCACAAAAACGGAAGCGGGAGTAGTATGTGAAAGCACATACAGATTGCGTCCGTTCACTGTCCCGGAAAATCCCCGGTTCGGCTGATGTTTTCCGTATTTTGATTCAAATGTGTCTTTCATATTATTCGCCAGACGTTTACTTTCCGCTTTCTTGTTCGAATGATAGAAAAAGACATCTGTCTGTTTTCCTTTGCTACGGCTGTCTATATGGATAAAGATTGCCCGGCAGTAGGAGTAATTCTTACGGTCTTTCTGGTAAAGGGTATTTATCTTATTGCAACGTTGCTGAAGGCGCTGTACCTGATTTAACGGAATCGGATCGCCCATGCAAGTCTCCCGTTTGCTGTTCGACAGATATGAATCATCACGGATACCGTCTTTAGCATCTTGAATGATAATACGGACTTCCGCTCCTTCCTGCATCAGGTTACGCGCCAGACGAAGGGCGATGTCATAAGCATATTCGTCTTCGTGAAGTTCGTGCTTCCCCACGCGTCCGATAGCTCCGGGGTCGGGTCCGCCATGTCCGCTGACGACATAAAAGCAAGCACCTGCAAGACGGTTGGAAGTGACTTTGACATTTGCCAGTTCCTTTCCGAACAGGGTTCGTTAATAGTAGTTCCTATTTTCGTCGTTTTGGCTTTCGAGGATTTCTGTTGGATTCCTGCACCTTTAGCGGTTGTATTTTTAGCCTCTGTATTTCCGGCGGAAGTTCCCGACGATTTCTTTACCGGTGGAATGACGTAGGTAACACCCACTTTTAAGACATTATTCTTTCCCAGTTTCTGCTTGTTCAGTTCGATAAAGTCATAATAATATTTCTTCGGAGAGCGGTTGTGTCTCAACAGGAAAGAAGAGATACCTTCTCCCGACTTCGGAGTAGCCTTCTGCTGCGCCCAAAGTGGCGTACCCGAAAAAAGAAAAATTAAGAATAAAAGAATATAGAGTTTATTTTTCATATCTACACAATTATCTCCTTCACATGAGTATCATTTCACTCATAAACAGGACAAAAATACAATTATTTTCCCTACTTTTGCGCCATTAAAACATTTTTTGAAATAAATCATTAAAACCAAATAACATTATGGCAAAACAATTCAAACCCGAAACCCTGTGCGTACAGGCAGGGTGGACGCCTAAAAAGGGCGAACCACGCGTATTGCCCATCTATCAAAGTACAACTTTCAAATACGATACCAGCGAGCAAATGGCACGTCTTTTCGATTTGGAAGACAGCGGTTACTTCTATACCCGCCTGCAAAACCCTACGAATGACGCTGTTGCCGCCAAAATTGCCGCTCTCGAAGGTGGTGTAGCCGCCAGGCTGACTTCCAGCGGTCAGGCTGCCAACTTCTATGCTATCTTTAATATCTGCCAGGCAGGTGACCATTTCGTTTGCTCTTCCGCTATCTACGGTGGTACTTTCAACCTGTTCGGCGTAACTATGAAGAAACTTGGCATTGACGTCACTTTCGTCAGCCCGGATGCCAGCGAAGAAGAAATCTCCGCAGCTTTCCAGCCTAATACAAAGGCATTGTTCGGTGAAACAATATCCAATCCTTCTCTCGAAGTGCTGGACATTGAAAAATTTGCCCGTATTGCACACAGTCACGGTGTTCCTTTGATTGTTGACAATACTTTCCCGACTCCGATTAACTGCCGCCCGTTCGAATGGGGAGCGGACATCGTTGTTCACTCCACTACCAAATATATGGACGGACACGCTACCAGCGTAGGCGGCTGTATCGTAGATAGCGGCAACTTCGACTGGGATGCTCATGCCGATAAATTTCCCGGACTTTGCACACCGGACGAGTCTTATCACGGACTGACTTATACAAAAGCATTCGGCAAAGGTGCTTATATCACTAAGGCTACTGCACAATTAATGCGTGACCTCGGCAGTATCCAAAGCCCGCAAAACGCTTTCTTACTGAACCTGGGACTTGAAACGCTTCACTTACGTATGCCTCAGCATTGCAGTAACGCACAGAAAGTAGCCGAATATCTATCCAAGAACGAGAAGGTAGCCTGGGTAAACTACTGCGGACTGCCGGATAATAAATATTACGCTTTAGCACAGAAATATATGCCGAACGGTTCCTGCGGAGTTATCTCTTTCGGTCTGAAAGGCGGACGCGATGTATCTATCAAATTTATGGATTCATTGGAATTCATCGCTATCGTTACTCATGTAGAGGATGCACGTAGTTGTGTGCTTCACCCGGCAAGCCATACGCACCGTCAGTTGTCGGACGAACAGCTTATGGAAGCAGGAGTACGCCCGGACTTGATTCGTTTGTCGGTAGGTATCGAAAATGCGGATGATATTATCGCAGATATCGAACAGGCGCTGAATGCATAAAAGCATAATATTAGCATAAAACTAAAAAGACACGGTAGCTATTTACTCCGTGTCTTTTACTAATATACAATAACATAAGGCTTTTTCAGAAGAAGTTAATCCCATCATAGGAAATCTACCATTGGTACGATAATAAACCAATTCAACAGCAGTTTTACCGCTAACGCTCCACAACAATTCATTCTATACTCCTTTATAAAAAGCAAATGTCAGTTCATCTGAAGGATTATAATCTACACTAGTGGACTATTTACTTTTTTTTAAAAGAATTTTCACCGGCAATTTATTCTTTTTCCCATCGCTAATCCATTCGATATTTTGAGTCTGAGGATTATAAGTCAATTTCACTTTAAAGTAATCAGTTTCTCCATTGAACACATTCAATGTGGCTGTATTTCCTTTGATAGTAACTTCTTCCACAGAATAATAAGAACTTCCATCGTTTAAAACAATGACTCCATAACACATTGCTCCATCCATATCCATTTCATTGGGGATATCGGGGCTATATAAATTCAGATTTATATTTGCCTTCACATTTCCCTGAGTATATACCCACTTTCCCTTGAATACTTTTTGTTGTGCCGATACTGCAATAATACCAATAAAGCAAATGCAAATCAACAAAATAATCTTTTTCATACAGTTTTTCTTTTTAAAGTTATTAAAATTCGTTCTTTTTAAATTGTATTACCACATTTCCTTCTCGGTCTGTAAACCCGAAAATATAATTTCGTTCTCCCTGATTTGATTCACTGATATCTACACTAAAGGCTGCCAATCCATTATTGAATGTTCCAGTCAGCCCACTCATTAATGTATTTCCATTAAAATCTATTATCTTGTAGTCATCTCTGTCAAAGCCAGGAACGTACTTATACAAAATCTCGTCTTTAAAGATAACCCTGGTGAACCATCGCTGTTTTGTATAGCAAAATCGTTTAATTTGCACAAAATATGATTGTTTTTATCGAAAACGTACGTTACTTCGGGAGTAAATACATCTTTCAGTGCCCCTATTGCAAAAGCATATCCTTCTATATAAGAAAGAGCAGAATAGAAATCAGTGGTACATATTTTCCCAAGGTATCAATATAACAGGCATTGTTTTCTGCTGGTTCTTATACACGACAGCTCGTCCGGAAGAGAAGTTTTCGGGCTCTTTAGTGAAAATATTAGAAATAGACATCAAGCCCTTGGTATTGATATATCCCCACTTTCCGTCCCTTTTAACAGCAGCCAATCCTTCACTAAAATCCTTAGCTTCCTCTAATACCGCAGGAATCATAATTTTTCCCTCTTTATTGATATATCCCCATTTGCGCTTGACATAGTCATAATAGGCTGCCAGTCCGTTATTAAACGGGCGCATTGGTTTCAACTGGTCGAAAGGCTGAATAGATGTGGCAAGATGTGTCCAAATCACTTGTCCTTTCATATTCAAAAAAACTGCCTTAATGTCATATACAGGCTGCAAAGGGGTGGACTTCTTTGGATTCTTCACCGAAAGAAACCCTGTAGCTATTCCGTCAATAAAAGGAGATAATTTTCTTGTTTCTGGCAATCGTACTACAATTTTCCCTGATTTATTGATAATAATATATCCTTTACCAGGAATAGAAAGCGGACACACGCCTTGTTGAAATGCAGGCACGTCTTCTATATTTCCAATAGGTAACGTAAAGTCAATCAATATATTTCCTATCGTATCTATTAACCCCCACTTTTTAGTTACATCATTTTGCACCCAAGCAACTCCATCGCTGAAATCCGTAAACTTCGGATTAAAAATAGAACTTGTAGTTTCAACCGTTATCGTTTTGGTTTTCGAAGTCAGATGAGGGTAGACTATTTTAGAATTGCTTTGTTGAGCAAAAACAGAACATCCCACACTATAAGCCAAATAAATGGCAAGACATAGCTTATATAATTTCATAACTATATCTATTTAAATTCAACAATTTTCCAAATGCCGTCTTGTTTCTCAAACTCCATTTTAAGCGACTGCCAAGAACTACTGTCGTCATATCTGAACCGATATTTTATATCTGCGTTATTTTCATTCACGTTTATATCACCAGGTTCCACATCTTTCGACTTAATCAATTTGTGAATTGTTTTACCCTTTTGTGCAAGTCCTTTTTCCCAAGGAATACCTTTCAGCATCTGTACAAAACCGTCTACATACATATCTCCTTCATCGCTACAATGAACTTTCATTTTATCAAACTCTTCCGAGCGAAGATTCTCTATTACGACCGCTGCAATCTTTTCCGGATTGTTTTCTACTTTGTATTACATGAGATATTAATAGTTACCAACCAAAAGAAACTTATTCCGAATAATACTTTTTTCATGTTTCTCATATTTAAATGTGTTCTTTTATTTCTTAGCAATCTTTATCTTGAAAGCAATGACAATATTCACGAGAATAAGCACTAAATCCAGTCCCCCATTACTGTCAATGGTGGCTTACTATTTTTGAGTTCCAAAGCCAGCGCTATGAAAAACAAATAGAAAAAGGATGAAATAATAGTTGCTAGTCAATCAATCGCACAGAATTGAATTTCCGTTACATCAACAAACACAGGGATTTTCTTCATTATCTGCTTCATAACTGGAATATCCATGCCCGCAATGGGAACAAGCAAACTAAAAATGGTCAATAATGCAAAAAAGCCTGACCAAAAGAAGCCGAACGTCAGCAAACATTGCAAACCTGACCGATTCCCAAAGATATCGACAACTCCAGCGAATAGAAAGATAAGGAGGGCAATTGCTGCAATTCCTCCTGATAGATTTTCTTTTATTTTGAAATTCATATTTTTTGTATATATTAATGTTTTAACTAATGACTATTTTCATGTATATAGTTTTAGAGAAAACATCATCTGGAGGAGATTTGTCATGAAACCGCCAAGGAACAGAGGTAGGGATAAAATGAAGGAGAAGGATAGCAAGAAATAGCAACGCCATTTGCATGGCCATAATTCTACAAATTGTTTCCATAGTAGATATAAATATTGTTTACCCGTCAATTCCCCAAAGCAGGTAGTTAAAAAGAGGGAACGTGGGAACTGCTATCTATCATCATTATTTCGAGGCTCTAGTATGCCCATCTGTGGTGATACAAGTAACAGCCCCACGCTCCACTGATATATAACAATATTATATGTACAATGTGCGTGAGACCCGTTTACTTATTCCTACCCACAGACTTTGAAATTTACTAGATTCCGAAATATGAGTAATAATAAAACGTTCTCTACAATATGTCTGCCCATTCAATATTCAAGAATGAACGGTACAAATATAAAGATAAAAAATAATACACCAATCCTTTTTATGTAACTTTTCTACATTTTATTTTGAAACACTTCATCCGCGTATGCCTCAACATCACGGCAACGCATAGAAAGTAGCCTGGATAAACTACTGCAAGATAGCGTTTATACTCCAGCCTATCACCTTCTACACAAAGAAAGTTAATATCACTCAGATTCAGTTTAAACGTGAACTGATAATTCACTCCGAATGTTATCTTTGCAGGGAACCAAATTCTGTATAGATATGAAAAAGACTCTACTGATAGTGCTTGCACTATGCTTTTCTTACGGTTTTTCTTATTCCCGTTCGTTTTATTATCCAACTAATGAAATTACAAAGATGCAGAACTTTGAAACGGATTCATTTACCACCAAGAATGGGAAAAGCTTGAAGATTATTTTCTTCAAACATGCCAGCTTGCTATTGGAATATGCAGGAAAAAAGATTTTCGTCGACCCCGTATCTGATTATGCAGACTACACGCAACAACCCAAAGCTGATTTCATCCTGATTACCCATGAACATCATGACCATTTCGATACAAAAGCAATCGAAGCTATCGAAACCCTGTCTACAAAAATAATAGCGAATCCGAATTGCCGGAAAATGCTGAACAGAGGACAGGAAATGAAAAACGGTGATGCACTTCAACTCGAACCGGATATCAAACTGGAAGCAGTGCCCGCCTATAATACACCCGGCAGAGATAAGTTTCATCCTAAAGGACGTGACAATGGATATATTCTCACGCTGGGCGGAACACGGATTTATATTGCCGGAGATACAGAGGATATTCCCGAACTGAAACAAGTGAAAGACATTGATATCGCTTTCTTACCAGTCAACCAGCCTTATACAATGACACCGGAACAGGCGATACGGGCTACCCGAATCATCCGCCCACGTATCCTGTATCCTTATCATTATGGAGATACAGACATTAATAAGGTAAAAGACGGATTGAAGAACGATAAAGAAACAGAAGTACGTATCCGGGCTTTGCAATAAATTGCAATGGAATAGAACTAAAAATGCACCCTTAAAATCAGATACATAATTTTAAGAGTGCATTTTTATTAATGCGACTCTATCATTTATTCTGCCGGTCGGATTCCAAAACTACTCGTAAATACAACATAAAGCACCTTCCCATTTTCCGGTAATGAAATATCGTTCAAATAGGAAGAATCCGTCACATCTTCCATCCAGTAAATCATAACAGGTCCTACACTTTTGGTAGAAGGCTGCCGTTTGAATGAGGGCTCCAAATAGAATTTATGCTGTTTATCGGCATTGTCAGCATCTTTGTAGCTAAAAGTAAAAGCCACTCCCTGTTTGTCACTAATCAAATCATTATCATGTCCCACCTGATAAGTCCCTTCAGCACGTATCCCGCCATTCTCCGTTTTCAAGATAAAACTGCCACTGCCATCTTCCATAAAATTATAAACATCATCCGGTTGCAGAACACAAACTTCCTGTCCTTTTATAAAGGAATATTCCTGCATCATCACATCGTTTACCGATTTCAACAGTTCTTTATTCTCATCCTTCCCTGTCGATAAAATCTCGTCATTAACACTGACAACAAATCCTGTCTGCTCTCTGCAGAACAACGAAATTACTCCATACGAAACAGTTACGGGTAAAACAACGCTATTCCCTTTCTTATCACTGACAGTAACAGCGGCCTTTCCTTTTTTACCATGTGAACTTATCAATAATCGGTCATTGCTGACAGTTGCCGTCACAATAGTTTCATCCGAACTCTGTGCAGAGTAACCGCCTTTTCCATTAGCAATTCCAATATCTTCCGTTCCCCGTCCATTGAGATACAAAGTTGTAGAAGAAATCGTGTTCGTACAAGTTCCCGGTTCATTGATAAGTTGTGAACCGCTGAATAAAATAATCTCTGCATCATCCTGACAAGCAGACATACAGAATGTCATAACAGACAAAAGAAAGAAGCCCAGTAAAGTTTTTGTTTTCATGTTTTCAGTTATAAGTTTGTCTTTTTTATATTGTTTTGCAAAGATATTAAAGTATTATGTAAAAAAGAATCCTTTATTAAGGAAATACATAATAAAAAAGGTGCGCCTTCGATAACTCTCAGACGCACCTCCACACTTCATACACAAACATTAAATTTATCAGGCTCCAAGTGCTCGTCTATATAGCGGATGCCCTCTACCTTAAAAAGCCCCCGCAAAAGTGTATAGTTCAGCATCCGTTGTACCAGATACGGAGTACCTTGCAGACAACTCTGATAGATTACCTCCTGAAAATCAGGCGCAAAACGATCCGGGTCGACTCCCGGAAGCAAATAACCGCAAATCTTGCAGTGCGTCAGTACATCAATAAGCTGCTGTAACCAGAAAGCCTCTTCCCGCTCAAAAGAAGAACGGTATTCTGTATCTGCGGCAATATCCAGCAGTAAGGTTTTACCCAGCGAATGCAGCAGAGTTAGGTATCCGTTCACTGTTATGAAAAGTAAGTCCATACACGAACTGTCCATTCGTACCTGCTTTTGCTGCACATGACTTCTTATCTCATTGGCAAAATCTGAAAGACAAATACGAAACAGACAAGTCTTGCTGGGGAAGAGTTTGTAAAGCGTGCGCTTCGACATCTTCATCCCCTTGGCTATATCATCCATAGTCAGTCCGCCGGCACCGTGCAGGTACATTTCCCGCTTGGTGTAGTCGAGTATCCTACCTCGCAGTGCTTCAGGATTCATACATACCTCCTTACATTCTGCCGCCGCCCAGAGCCTGATACAGAGTAATCACGCCCTGGATTTCGGTGAAGCGGTTCGCCACTTGTGAAAGTTGCGCACTCAACAGCGTTTGCTGCGCTGTCAATACTTCCAGATAGGTAGTGCTGCCATGCTTCATCAAAAGACTGGTGCTCCGGGCAGCCGTTTGCAGAGAAGTAACCTGCTTGTCATAGTAAGCAGCTTTCTCACGGGCAGTCTGATACTGTACCAATGCTTCATTTACTTCCACGCCTGCATTCAGCAATGTCTGTTCAAAGCTGAGACGGGCTTCTTCCTGTTGCGCTTTCGCTATTTTCAACTGGGCGATGTTAATACCTTTATTAAACAAAGGTTGCGTCAGGGAAGCTATCGCAGAAGCGACAAACTTGCCCGGGTTGATAATCATGCTTCCGGCACTGTTAGTCCAACCGGCACTACCACTCAACGTAATGGAAGGATAGAAAGCGGCACGGGCTGCATTCGTCGTATAGAACGCCTGCGCCAAAGAGAACTCTGCACTACGCACGTCAGGACGGTTGGAAAGCATCTGCAAAGGAATACCTACGGAAAAATTCTCCGGCAATTGCTGATTAGCCAGTTTTCCCCGTTGTATTTTGTGGGGAGTTTCCGCCAATAACAGAGCCAGTGAGTTCTGCGCCTGATTCACTTGTTCTTTCAGACTGAGAACCGTCGTACATATATTATAATAGGTAGCCTCGGTCTGCGCCAGCCCGGCTTCGTTCATCATACCGGCGTTCTTCATGGCACGGGCGGTTTTCACGCTCTCTTTCCAGGCAGCTTCGGTAGCCACGGAAATCTCGTATTGGGAATCGAGCATCAACAATGTATAATAGGTATTCGCTACGGCAGCTACCAACTGCGTTTTCACGGCTTGTTCATACTCCTTGCTCTGTTCGTAAGCTGCTTTCGCACGACGTTTGGCAGTGGTCACCTTTCCGAAGATATCCAGTTCCCAAGAAGCAGTCACCGGCAACGAATAGGTCTGCGCAGCCTTGCCACGGTCGAAGCTGCTTACAGCTCCTTCCGGTGCAAGAAACAGGGAAGGGAGATAAGACAGTTTGGACGTCATCAGAGCGGCTTCCGACTCTTTGACACGCAAATGCGCCGTCTGCATATCCGTATTCCGTACCAGAGCCGAATCAATCAGGTTCTGCAAGTACGGGTCGGTGAACACTTCCCGCCAGGAAAGGTTACCGAAGTTTGCCGTATCGGTGGCAGCGAGGGATTCGCTGCCGTAAAGTCCTTCGGGGACTTCCGATACCGGTTTGTATTTATTGTAGATACCGCAACTGCTCAATACAAGCGTTGCTGCGGATAAGATTATTATTTTTCTCATTATCAATTATTTTTTCCAGCTTTAGACTTTTCTTCTTCACTTATCTTGATTTCCTCTTCAATCTGCCAGTCCTCGGTAGGCATGCTCTGCACCGGACGCAAGCGTTCCTGCAACCATTGGAAAGCGATAAACAGGGTAGGCACAATGAAAAGCAGTGCCAGCGTTCCGATAGTCATACCACCGACTACACCCGTACCCAGAGAACGGTTACCGTTCGCCCCTACTCCACTGGACATCATCAACGGGAACAGACCGAAAATCATTGTCAAAGCCGTCATCAGAATCGGACGCAGACGGGCTTTAGCCGCACTTACAGCAGAAGCAATCAGTCCCATACCTGCCTTACGGCGTTCGGCTGCATACTCGGTCAGCAAGATGGCCGTTTTCGCGAGCAGACCAATCAACATAATCAAACCTGTCTGCAGATAGATATTATTCTCCAGCCCGAACATCCAGGCAAAGAGGAAGCTACCCATCAATCCGCAAGGTACGCTCAACAGAACGGCAAAGGGAATGATAAAGCTCTCGTACAGCGCACTCAGGATAAGGTAAATCATCAGGAAGCAGATACCGAAGATAATCATCGTCGTACCGCTCTGTTGGTTTTCCTCACGGGTGATGCCGCCGTAATCATAGCCGTATCCTTTCGGAAGTGCCTGTTCGGCAGTTTCCTGTACCGCCTTGATAGCGTCTCCGGTACTGTATCCGTCTGCAGGCATGGCATTCACCGCAATGGAGTTGTACATATTGAAGCGGCTCAACGATTCCGCACCATAGCTGCGAGTCAACGTTACAAACTGGCTCAACGGAGCCATTTCCCCATTAGACATACGTACAAACGCATTATCCAGTGAATTTTCGTCCAAACGGAACATCGGGTCTGCCTGAATCATTACTCTATACACTTTGGAGAAACGGTTGAAATTGGACACATACTGACCGCCGTAATAACCGGACAAAGTACTCAACACCGCATTCGGCGTAATTCCGGCACGCTTACATTTGGCAGCATCCACCTCTACCGTCCACTGCGGATAACGCACGTCGAACGTAGAATATGCCATTGCAATCTCCGGACGCTGATTCAGTGCACCCAGATATTGCTGGGTAGTCGTAAAGAAGTCGTTTACATCACTGCCCATTTTATCCTGCATATGAAGTTCCAGCGCATTACCCATACCATATCCCGGAATCATACCCGGAGAAATGGCAAAGACACTCGCATCCTTAATATCAGCCGTGCGACCGTACACCTGACCGATGACTGCCTGCACATTATCTTCATCATTCGGACGTTCGTCCCATGGTTTCAACTTCAGAATCAACATACCGAACGAGCTTCCCTGTCCTGCCAGCAATCCGTAACCAGACACTTTCTGCACGTGCTTAACCTGCGGAATATCCATCACTCGTTTTTCAATGCGTTCCATCACTTCGTCAGTAGTCGCCAGCGAGCTACCCGCCGCCGTACTTACATTGACAAATACCACGCCCTGGTCTTCGTCCGGCACCAGACTGGTCTTGGTCGTATTCATCAGGAATACCAGCAACACCACGGAACAAGCGAGCAACGACCATGCCAGCCACCTGCGTTTGATAAAGACCAATACGATATTCTTATATTTCTCTATCAGTATATCAAAAGCCGAATTGAAAGCCTTACGGAAGCGTGCCGCAAAATTATTCTTCTGCGTACCGTCTTCATTAATATAGGGTTTCAGCAACAGGGCACACAACGCCGGGCTCAACGTCAACGCATTGACAGCCGAAATACCTACAGCGACCGCCATTGTCAGACCGAACTGCGTATAGAACGTACCGGAAGTACCGCCCATGAAAGACACCGGAATAAATACCGCCATAAACACCAGAGATGAGGTGATTACCGCATTGCTGATACCTTTCATTGCATCGATACTTGCCATATAGGATGACCTGTACCCCACGTCGAAGCGTGCCTGCACCGCCTCGACGACAATAATGGCATCATCCACCACCGTACCGATGACGAGCACTAACGCAAAGAGCGTCAACAGGTTGATACTGAATCCCGCTATCGCCATGAAAGCGAACGTACCGATAAGCGAGACAATCACTCCCACCAAAGGAATCAGCGTAGAGCGGAAGTCCTGCAAGAACACATATACCACCAGGATAACCAAGATGATAGCTTCAATCAACGTCTTCACTACTTCATGGATAGAAGCGAAAAGGAAGTCGTTCGAGCTCATCATCTGCGTCAGTTTCACCCCTTTCGGAAGATCTTTGCGGGCTTCTTCGAGAAATTTATCAATGTTCTGGTTTACTTCGGTCGCATTGGAGCCTGCCGTCTGGAACACCATACACGAAATACCCGGATGACCGTCCATACCGCCATGATAAGCATAGCTGTCCTGTCCCAGTTGTATCTCGGCAATGTCCTTCAGTTTCAGGACTTCTCCATTGTCAGTAGAGCGGATGACGATTTCCCCAAATTCTTCGGGGGTAATCAGACGTCCTTTATATTTCATCGTGTATTGATAAGTCTCGTTGGAGTTTTCACCGAACGAACCGGTTGCCGATTCAATATTCTGTTCGGCAAGCACACCGGTGATGTCAGACGGAATCAGCTTGTATTGAGCCATCACGTCCGGCTTCATCCATACACGCATACTATACTCACCACCCATAATCATCAGGTCGCCCACACCCGAAATACGGAGTATCTCCGGTTTCAGATTGATGCTGATATAGTTGGAAAGGAAGTTTTCATCATAACTGTCGTCCGGACTCGAAAGCGAGAACATCTGCAAGATACTCGTCTGACGTTTGGAAGTGGTCACACCGACCTGGGTAACTTCCGCCGGAAGCTGTCCCGTAGCCCGCGACACGCGATTCTGCACGTTGACGGCTGCCATGTCCGGGTCTGTCCCCTGTTTGAAGTACACGGTAATGCTCACCGTACCTGCATTGGTAGCGGTAGAAGTCATATACGTCATATCTTCCACACCGTTGATAGCCTCTTCCAACGGTGCTATTACACTCTTCTGTAAAGTTTCCGCACTGGCACCATAATAAGTGGTACTCACCATAATGGTAGGCGGGGCAATATCCGGATATTGCTCAACGGGCAGACTGAACAGCCCGATGATACCCACAACGACAATCGTGATAGAAATGACTGCCGATAATACGGGGCGTTCAATAAAGGTTCTTAAATTCATGGATGATTCCTCCTTTGTTTAATTTTCAGTAGTAGTTGTTGCAGGTGCCGCAGCGCTCTTTGCCTTGATAGGCGTGCCTTCACGAAGCAATCCTACACCTTCCGCAACAATCACGTCGCCGGGAGCCAATCCCTCGTCTACAATAAATTCACGGCCGCCGTTCACACGAGTCACTTGTACCAGATTCGATTGGGCCTTACCGTCTACTACCTTATATACATATCTCTTATCCTGAATCTCAAAAGTAGCGCCTTGCGGAATTACCAACGCTCCCGCTTTCCGAACAGGAATAATCACATTTCCCGCACCGCCGCTATGCAACAATCCTTCCTTGTTGGGGAATACGGCACGCAGGCTGACAGTACCTGTCGAGCGGTCGATAACCCCGCTGATAGATTCGATTTGCCCCTGTTCGGGATAAGCCGATTTGTCATTCAGTTGCAAGTCGATAGCAGGCATGCTTTTCAACGCTTCCTCTTTCGAGCCATACTGGCGGATAAGTCCCAGTAACTGGTTTTCCGTCATTGAAAAATAAACGTACATATCCGAATTGTCGGAAACCGTAGTCAACGGTTCGGGGAGGCTGGAGCTTACCAATGCCCCAACACGGTAAGGCAATGTGCCTACCACTCCGTCCGCCGGACTTTTCACTACCGTATAAGAAAGATTGTTACGGGCGCTCACTTCCTGCGCTTTTGCCTGTACCAGTTGTGCTTTGGCGGACAGGAGAGAATTCTTCGCCGTATTGAGGTCGAAAGAGGAAACTACGTTTTCCTTATACAGTTCCTCTTTACTGTTATAAGTCAACTGTGCCGTAGCAAGAGAAGCCTCGGCAGCTTCTACATTGGCTACCGCCGTCTGCCAGGCAGCTTCATACGGCACCTGATCAATGATGAACAATGTCTGTCCGTTCTTCACACGCTGTCCTTCCGTCACACAGACTTTGTCAGCGTACCGCCTAACTGCGGATAGATATCAATATCCTGACGTCCGCGGATAGTCGCCGAGTACGTGCTCGAAATCATCCGATCGGTCGGAGAAACGGTCATTACTTCATATCCTGTTTCCATTTGTGCCGGTGGAGCTTGTTTACAGCCTGTCGCAGCAACCAAACAGCAGAGTAACAATAGTCCCTGCTTCACTTTACTAATCTTTTTACTCATTGTATTACCTATTATTTTTTTGAACGCGGCAAAGGTAGACTCTTTTCTTCATAGAAAACTGGTCATAGTGTTTTGAGTTTTGTTCATTTTCGGAACATCAAAGCTAATATTTAGTAAAAATGTTCTATTTTTGCCGCCTAAACAAGAATTGTATATGAAAAAGAGAGAATCCATACTAGCCGTACTCCAAGAAGATTTTGTGGCAGGAGTCGACGAGGATCTGTCACCTATCATGCATCACCTGTGGAAACTGGAAGGGGGAGCTATCTACTTCTGCCGGAGCGGGTGGGCGCATGCCACGATTGACTTGAAAGATTATGAAATCGTAAAAATACCCAAGTAGTGCTCTTGCCGGGAACCATTATCCGCATCAACGGCACCAGCAGTGATTTCAGTGCTTCTTTCTTCGGTTTCCCAAAAGAAATGTTCCGGGAAGCCTGTCTCCGGTTCGAACCTATCTTTTTCCGGTTTATTAAGGAAAAGCCGTGCTATGTGCTCCCCAAAGAAAATACCGGAGCTATCAAAGGGCTTATCCATGCGACAACGGCCATCTACAACGACCGCAAAAACCGTTTCCGAAGCCAGATAGCCAAGAATCATCTCCAGTCGTTCATGCTGGATATTTATGATAAGTGTTACCGTTATTTCGACAGACAGGAAATAGAAGGAGGAAGCCGCCAGGATGAAATTTTCAAGAATTTCATCGCACTGGTACACGAGAATTGTATCTCCCAGCGGGAAGTCGGTTTCTACGCCAACAAGCTCTGTATTTCCACCAAATACCTGACGGGTATCTGCCGCAGCGTAACGGGTGAACCCGCCAAGAAGATTATCGATGACTTCGCCATTCTTGAAATAAAGGTACTGCTCCAATCCGGCGAAATGACGATACAAGGAATAGCGGATAAACTCGGTTTCCCCGACCAGTCTTATTTAGGAAGATACTTCAAACGGCACGAAGGAATATCTCCGAAAGAGTATCAGAGCAAGTACTCGATATAAAACAGAATTAAATTCCACATACCGCTACTTTCACCATTGTCCGCCGTATTGCCCACAACGCGCACAGCAGTGAACAGACAGCACATACTACAAATGTCACTCCGGTAGATAAAAGTATATTCCCCAGTCCTACCAACGGAGAGACGATTCCGCCCGAAGCGAAGCAGAGAGCACCCAGCAAAGCGGAAGCTGCCCCGGCGTAGCGGCGTTCGCAATCCATAGCCAAAGTAGTGGAAGCAGTGAAGGTCAGCCCCATCATAAACAGCAGTGCAAACATAAGCAGTTCATACGTCCAAAAGCCACATCCGCCATACAATGCTATCATCATGCAGACCGACAGAACCAGCATGCCGATACATCCGGTCAGTGTTCCATTCTCCGTCCGCCGGAATTTCACTGAAAGGGCTGCCGCCACTCCGATAGCTACTGCATTCACCGCAAAGCAAATACTAAAAGCGAATGGAGAAAATCCGTAATGTTGCTGTACAATGAATGGCGAAGAAGCGATGTAGGCAAACAGGATGCCTTGCGCAAAAGCGAGCTGCAGCACATAAAGCATATACCGACGGTTATGGACAATGACGCCGAAACTACGGAAAGTGGAAACGACTCCTGCCTTTGAACGTTTCTCTATAGGCAACGATTCTTTAAAACGGATACAGCCAATGCCAAGTACGATACCGATAAACAGTAATATCACAAAAATGCCCTGCCAACCAACGCTTCCGGTCAGCAGTCCGCCAATGACCGGGGCAGCGACAGGAGCAACTCCGTTTATCGCTCCGATAACAGCCAGCATCTTAGCCAGTTCCTTTCCCGAAAACTTGTCCGTTGCCACCTAACGGGAAATAACGATTCCCCCCGCTCCTGCTATACCTTGTATGAACCTTAAAGTGACAAACGAATAAATGTCCGGTGCAAAAAGGCAGAATATGGTGGAGAGAACGAACAGCACCATTGAAGCCAACAACAACGGACGTCTGCCGTACTTATCACTAAGCGGACCGAAAAAGATTTGTCCGGCCGCCAGCCCTATCATACTGGTAGTAAGTCCCATTTGCACCATTGGCAGGCTTGCAGAAAAATAGTCCGCCATCACCGGCAGACTAGGTAAATACATATCCGTTACAAAAGGTCCGAACGCTGATAACATTCCTAACAGTATCAGCAAAAACACCTTTGAGTTCTCCTTATTTATTGCATTCATAATCAATTGTTTTTTTAATCGGAGACAAAGGTAAAGTATTTGTTCTGCCCGCTTATAGACTAATTCCGAACAAAACAGGGCTTTTTCAGAACAGACGTATTAATAAGTACTTCTTTCACCTGTAAGTTGTACTTGTTCCTATTAGTTTAAGTACATCATATACAGTATTCATGTACTTGGTTACAATGATTCTTGTACATCTTTCCCTCTTTTCTTCTACATGATATCCCCAAAAGGATTCGTTAAAAAACATTATATTTACGCATATACAAGGTCACAACTTAGCTATTTTTTTTCATAATTTTGCAAATCGAAAATAGAAAAGCAGGTATCAAGATGAAACTAAAGCATTATCAAATAGCCACTCGTTATAAAAACAAAATGGATGACTTCCACGGTTGGGGTGTAGCTGTACAGATTTGATAATTCCCCAAAGAACTACTCGCCATGATGCGAAATGCCACCTCACCGGAAATGGCATGATACAAGAGCGCATATTTATCATTATCAATTAAATTTCTTTTCATTTTATGAGCAAAAAAAGATGGCTCATAGTAGCGCTATGCGTAGTACTATGCAGCCAGGGTTCATTTGCCCAAACGCTTAACAGGAAAGTTTTGGGCATCAACGAAATGTTCCGTCTGGCAGACGAGAACAGTCAGAGTATTCAAACGTATAAAACCGGAAAGGAAGCTGCTGATGAGGCCTTGAAAGCTGCCAAGTCACAACGTCTGCCGGACATCGGCGCGTCGCTCTCTTTCAGTTATCTGGGTGACGGATATTTGTGGAACCGTGACTTCAAGAACGGGCAGAACATTCCGATGCCTCATTTTGGCAATAACTTTGCACTGGAAGCACAGCAAGTCATCTATGCAGGTGGAGCTATCAACAGCAGCATTTTACTGGCAGAACTAGGGCAACAAATGGCTGCTTTGGACTGGCAGAAAAACCGCCAGGAAATACGTTTTCTCCTGACCGGCTACTACCTGGATTTATATAAGCTGAATAATCAAGTACAAGTATTGCAGAAGAACCTTGATTTGACAGAACAAGTGATTCGCAATATGGAAGCGCGGCGTACACAGGGAACAGCTCTGAAGAATGACATCACCCGTTATGAATTACAAAAGGAAACATTGAAACTGCAACTGGCAAAGGTACAGGATGCGTGCGAAATCATGAACCATCAACTGGTAACGACCCTGCATCTCCTGCCGGAACGGAAATTATCCCCGACTCAACTTTGCTGGACGAAGAGGTAAAAGCACTGGCGGAAAATGACTGGCAACTGCTGGCTTCACAGAGTAATGTAGGTTTGCAACAAGCCCTACTGGCTGTGAAAATGAACGAGCAAAAGGTGAAGTTGGAACGTTCGGAGTTACTTCCTAAAATTGCGCTTGTAGCCTCCGAGCATTTGGACGGTCCTATCACTATTGAAGTTCCGGTACTCGATAATAACTTTAATTACTGGTATGTAGGAGTAGGAATCAAATACAATCTTTCTTCTTTATTCAAGAGCAACAAGAAAGTGCGCCAGGCCAAACTGAATGTACGCAGGGCACAAGAGGAATATTCTTTAGCACAGGAACAGATAGAGAATGGTATCCAAGCCAATTACGTCAACTTTCTGACCTCTTTCACAGACCTTCGCACGCAAGAGAAAAGCGTGGAGCTTGCCGACCAAAATTACAGTGTAACCAGCAACCGCTATAAGAACGACCTTGCGCTGCTTACAGATATGCTCGATGCCAGTAATATGAAGCTGAGTGCTGACCTGAACTTGGTCAATGCACGCATCAACGTGATTTACAGTTACTATAAAATGAAATACATTACACATACCCTTTAAAAATATAACAAGATTATGATAGCTAGAAAAACCCAAAAGATTATATACAACATTCTGATTCTTTGTTTTCTCATTGGTGGTGCCACTTATGTTTGTTCCCGGTTCATTCATTTGGGAAATATCGAATATACCGACAATGCACAAGTGAAACAGCATATCACACCTATCAACACCCGTGTACCGGGCTTTATCAAAAAGATATGCTTTGAAGAATACCAGCAGGTACGCAAAGGGGATACGCTCGTTATCATTGAAGATGCTGAGTTCCGTCTTCGTGTAGCCCAGGCGGAAGCAGACCTGGCAAATGCTACTGCGGGACGCCAAGCAACCACTGCCGGTATCGCCACCACCCAAAACAATCTGAGTGTAAGTGATGCAAGCATTGAAGAAGTACGCGTACAAATGGAGAATGCCAAACGTGAACTGAACCGTTTTGAGAAGTTATTGAAGGAAGATGCTGTGACAAAACAACAGTATGATAATGTACATACAGCTTATGAAGCAGCCAAAGCCCGTTACGAACAAGTGTCACGCGCCAAACAATCCACTTCTTTGGTGAAAAATGAACAGACGCACCGCCTAGGGCAAAACGAAGCAGGTGTCCGCCTGGCAGAAGCAGCATTGGAACTTGCCCGGCTTAATCTTTCGTATACGGTAATCATTGCTCCGTGTGACGGTACAACCGGAAAGAAAGAGATTCTGGAAGGCCAATTGGTACAACCGGGACAGACCATGGTCGATATCGTAGACAGCAGCGACCTGTGGGTAATCGCCAATTATCGAGAAACCCAACTTTCCAATATCAGGGAAGGCGCCGAGGTAGATATGACAGCCGATGCAGTGCCGGGTGTTACTTTCAAAGGGATTGTGGAATCCATTTCCGATGCTACCGGAGCAGCGTTCTCAATGATTCCGCAAGACAATGCGACGGGGAACTTCGTAAAAGTGGAACAACGAATCCCCGTCCGTATCAGTCTGAAAGGGAACAAGCCGGAGGATTTAAAACGCTTGCGTGCCGGATTCAACGTAGAATGTGAGGTGAAATATTAACGTATGGGAGCACCTGTTTTAAATGGGCCTTTCGTGATGCCTATGTTCCGTAGCTTTGTGCCGCGGAAGATGCAACCGTGGATTTATCTGTTCATAGCCGTCACTTTCCAGCTTTCGGGTGGCGTGTATTTGGGAGCCTTGAATCAGATGATTGGTGGCATGGCACTGATGCGTGAGGATATATTGATGTGCTTGTACGCCAATCTCGCAGGCATGGCCATCTATTTCCCTTTGTTGTTCCGTATGAAGTTCCGTTTCACGAATAAGACACTGCTTACATCGGCGGCATTGGGAGTGCTGCTTTGCAACCTGATTGCTCCGCATATTACTTTCCTTCCGCTATTGTGGCTGATATGTTTCATCGAAGGTATATGCAAGATTCAGGGAACCTTTGAATGTATGTCCAACATTCAGTTGTGGATGACCCCCAAACGGGATTTTACCGTTTTCTTTCCCTGGCTTCATATCATTGTACTGGGCAGTATCCAGTTGTCGGACTTGATAACGACTTATTTAATGTATCATTACCATTGGACATACATGAATCTCTTCATTGCAGGATCGATGCTGATAGTCCTGCTGATACAATTCACCTGTGTGAAGCATTTCCGGTTCATGCGTAAGTTTCCCCTGTTCGGTATTGACTGGCTGGGGGCAGCACTTTGGGCAGCCTTATTAGCCGAGATAGCTTACCTCTTCAACTACGGCGACTGGTACGACTGGTGGAACAGTCCGGTAATCCGCCAATTGACGATAGCAATCTTTGTCACTTTAGGGTTCTGCATCTGGCGTATGATGACTATCCGCCACCCATTCCTTGAACCTAAGATGTGGAGTTATCGTTACTTTTTACCCTTGTTGGGTTTAGTCACATTGGTGGAAGCTTTTCTCGCAACCGAACACGTTTTAGAGGAAGTCTTTTATGAAGAGGTGATGAAATATGAAGAACTGGTAAGCGTACAACTAGACTGGTTTGCTATAATCGGCATAGTAACCGGTTGCTTGTTCTCTTATTGGTGGATGCACATCAGACAGTATAATTATGTACGCCTCATCATAGTCGGCCTCATAGGATTGATCGGCTATCTGGTCGGTTTCTATCTGACGCTCTCCACCGATATTCATATATCGCAGCTTTATATGCCGACGATATGCCGCGGTTTTGCCTATGCGGTGTTAAGCGCCACTTTCATGGTCTGCCTGGAAGAGATTATGACCTTTCAGCACTTTTTCCAGAGTTTAAGCGTGTTCAATATGCTTCACATGGTAGTCGGCGGCGTATTAGGTTGTGCAGTCTATGCACAGGGATTAGCTTATTACGTTCCTGACAACCTGGCACGTTACGGTTCGGCAATCGACCATGTATCTTTCAGCAGCAATCCGTTTAATCTCGGTCATTATATGGAAGAATTTATCAGTCAGATGATGGAAGTGAGCATCAAGCAGATCTATGGCTGGGTGGCTTATGCCTGTATCTTCCTCTTCCTGTTGTTGCTGCTTTATGATTTCCCGGTTCGACGCTCTCTGAAAAGTATGCCGAGTTGGAAAGAGGTGGCAAGGGAGGTGAAAAACACGTTCTGGCGCACTACACATACACCACCGTCAGGGAAAGAATAATAAAAAACTATAGCCCCGTTTATTGACTATATATTACAAAGCAAACAGAGTTTATGCAGATTCGTTACAAAAGCCAACCTTTGAAAGAAACTGCATAAACTCTATTTTTTTTCAGACCTTTCCTCTATATCTTTATAAAGATCCGCTTTTTGTATAAACCCCATACAATCAAATAATTGAATCCGATAAACAGAAGTCCGTAAATCAGAGAGGCCAAATGAGTATCGAGACCAACAGCTAAGATGAAAGTATAAATCTTCTCCTGTAGACTAATTCCACCAACTGTGATAACCTCAAGCAAAGTAGCCAACACACCGGCAACCACATAGATAAATAACGGATTCGTACCAAAGACATGGAAAAAATACCCCCACTTCTGTTGTTTACGAATATCGATAAGCCAGGTGAGAAACACAAGAAACAAAGAAGCAAAACCACAGGTCACCAGAACAAAAGTCGGACTCCATACCTTCTTATTCAACGGGCAGCCGTAACTAAGTAACCATCCTGCAAATAAAGAACGATGCCCAGTACGGATATCTGTAACAGCCGGTGATGAACCTCAGTCTTTTCCCGCAATATATTTCCGCAGAAATAGCCGATAATCACTTGCGCAATACACGGTAAAGTACTTTAACAACCCTTCCGGATCGAAAAGATACGTCCGCCGTCCGGCAACCACTCCCGATACAGATGAGCTTCTCCGAACAAAGTCCGGTCTGTTACGGCAATAATATTCTGCCCGGAAAGTTCAAATCCGTGTCCCAAAGCCAACAAGATAGAATAAGCTATCAGAATAATCACAGATGCCCATGCCAATTTTGCTGTACGCCGAATACTCATAATCAACAAGGAACCAAAAAAGTAAGCCAATGCCAGTCGCTGCAACACTCCTAGAATACGTATATGCGAAAGAGGCTGTTCCACTCCTGCACACACCAACGAAAACCAAGAAAGAAAAAGTCCCAACGCAAACAAGACCACTGTGCGCCGCACCAGTTTGGTGATAAAGCTACGGCTGAAATGATGGTCGAATTTGGATAAGGCAAAGCTCATGGAAACACCCATTATAAACATGAAGAACGGGAAAACCAAATCTGTCGGTGTCAGTCCATTCCATTCAGCATGCCGCAAAGGCGCATAAATAGATTCCCATGTTCCGGGGTTGTTCACCAAAATCATTCCGACAATGGTGATTCCCCGAAGCACGTCTAATGAAAGTAAACGTTCTGATTTCATATCATTCTGATGACACCAGCATTAAATAAATCCCGGCTTGGTTAAATAAAATCCATTTGCATTCAACCATCTGACATGCCATTTCAGACGATTGGTAAAATCAATCCAGTTACGGTCACTTCCCCATGCCAACTCTGAAAAGGCCTGAAGAGAAGGGAATACATGCTGACCGAACTTCCGTTCATTAGGAATCATTTCTGTCCAGACACAAGCTTGGAAACCTAACACATTCTGCTTTATGATACCCGGAACTGAGGTTCGAACTCAAAGTTATACAAAGAGCTTAACCCTTCGTCCGAAGGCGTCGCACTCAAGTAGAAACGAGACCATTCCATAAATATGATCGGATACCCTTTTTGGGTAATCTTTCCCGGTTGATCGGGCAACCAGTCGCGCCAATAAGTATAGATCAAGTCCTGTGGCTCTTTTTCAAGAAAAGCATCGTCCCATCCCATCACTTTCTTTCCTTTGCCTTTCACATAGTTCGTCATGATCTTCACAAAGCGGTTTTGCAGTTCATCCACTTTTTGATAACCTTCCTGCTGCATCAATCGCTGACATGCTTCACACTGTTCCCAGTTATCCTTTTCCACTTCGTCCGCTCCTATATGAAAATATTCCGAAGGGAATATTTCAACCATCTCATCAATAATGGACTGCACAAACTGGTAGTTTTCCAAGCGGGAAGGACAGATAGGATAAGAGAATTCTTCTCCCCAACCTGCTTCCCCCGTACACGACAATTCGGGATATACTTTGATAGCCGCGGAGAAATGTCCTGGCATATCTATTTCGGGAACAATATCAATACCTCTTTCCAATGCATAACTCACCAGTCCTTTCATCTCTTCCTGCGTATAATAGCCGCCATATTGTGAACCGTTTCTCACAAAACGGGGATCTATCTCGTAGTTATAATCCTGCTGTGCAAGTTCCACACATCTCTTATCATACTCATCGAAGTCACGCCAGCTTCCTTCCTGTGTCAGCAAAGGATACTTTTTCACTTCGATGCGCCAGCCCTGATCATCGGTCAGATGCAAGTGAAGCTTGTTGATCTTGTAAAAAGACAAACAGTCTATCACCTTTTTCAGATAATCAACCGTAAACATATGGCGTACCACATCGATATGGAATCCGCGCCAGTCGTATTTGGGAGCATCATTTATATCTACCACCGGAAGATATTTCGAGTTTCCCGAAGTGAAGGAATTAGCTTGTTCGAGTGCTTGCCTCAACGTCTGGACTCCCCAAAGAAGCCCGATTTCCGTTGAATAATAGATACAGGCTCCCTCTTTGCTAACGGTCAGGCGATATGCCTCTTTGGGCAAATCAGACTCTTGTTTCACCCGGATAAAAGCATCATCGTTGGAAGCATCACTTACTGAAAGAGACAGTTCCTCTTCCAGCGTGGTCTTCAGCAGTTGTGACGTAGAGGCCGGGATATTCCGGCTAACAGTCACATTCTGCGGAAGAGCGACCACCGACTCCTTATAATCAACTCTTTCCGGCAAAGGCATTACCGACAAGCGGGTCGGCACCCGGTCCGGATATCCCCATTATTATTGTCATTGCATGACAATGATGTAATCGCACCTATTCCCAACAGGAATAATATACCACATCTTTTTATCTTATTATAGTTCATAATTTATCTACTTTTTGTGGATTAATTTACTTTGAGAGTGCCAGTCACACTTTCTTTATTCAAATAAAATAGTTTAGCCTTCACTACAGAAGCATCACAGGCTACAGGAACTGTCCAAAGTCCGAATGGGGAGTAGGTTCTGTTCCATCAGTCGTATAGCGTATCTCTCCTCCCCGGACAGAGGTGTTAGCATAGAGTTTCCCCCCTTTGATGCAAAGTCCGGGATGAGGCAAACGGAAATTAATACTTCGGGACGCCCAATGAGGCATTTCCTTTTCACTCGCTTTCGAATAGAACAGAGCCAATGCCTTATTGAAAGCCAGACGTTCTTTCTCTCCTGTCAGTGTACTCCAAGCCGGAAAAGCATTCCACCCACGTTCCACCAGTCCGAGGATTTTAGGGAAAGTATAATATTCCACCCATTTAAAATCACGGATGGTTTCTGCAAACAGTTGCGCTTGCACTCCTTGGATATGTTCCTTGCCAGATGCGGTCAAAGTCGTTTTCCCTCTTCCCGCGATGTCCAAATCCACCGGATTACCTGCCATATCAGTACGCGAAGAACGATAGATATCATATGGAAGCATGGAAAAGCCTTTGGATTCATCCACATATCCGGCCCACGAAAGCCCTCTTTCATCGGGATGAGCATCATAAGCCAAATCCAGATAAAAGTTGTTCACGTTACAGAGAATCACCGGATAGCCTTTGTTGGCTACCTGATAAGGAATTTCATCCGCTTCCCATTCGGGAACTGTATTCCAGCAATATACACCTGCTGCCAATTTGTTCAGATGGCGATCGGCAGCTTCCGGATGTCCTAACGCCACTTCCTGCCAGCCGCTGAACTGCACATGATATTGTTGCAGATAGTCTGCCATTTTCGTTATGTAATATTCAGACAGTTCATGCGCACTCGTCATTCCATGTTCATCCATAAATGCCCGGCAGACAGGCGAACCCATCCAAGCTCCATCAGGCACTTCATCGCCTCCCAAGTGAATGGTAGTCAAAGGTACCTCCGCTTCTTCATACATAGCAATCAGCTCACGAATCACTTTTTCCATAAACCGATACGTGGAGGGCAATGCCACATTCATCACGTTATCCGTATAAGACTGTGCGGAAACATAGCGGGAAGTATCTTGCGCGTCACTCAACAAATATTCGACGGCCTTTTCAGGATCGGTGTTTATATATTTATGATAACGTGCTTTCATGGACACAATTGCCGCCCGTGCATGCCCCGGAGACTCTATTTCCGGGATCACACGCACATGTCTTTGAGCTGCATAACGCAATAAATCTATAAACTCTTCACGAGTATAATACCCGTTGCCAGAGGTAGACGCAGATGGATCATAGTTGCCATCGTAGCCCGGATACAAACATTCCAGTTCATCCGTGGTGTGTCCCCGACGTGCACCGACCGAAGTCAGTTCTTCCAGACCGGGAATCTGAAGACGCCAGCCTTCATCATCCGAAAAGTGGAAATGCAGCACGTTCAGTTTATAAGAAGAGATAGCGTCTACCAGTTTCTTTAATTGGTCTGCCGTCGTGAAGTTTCTGGCAATATCCAACATTTGTCCACGGTATGGCAAGTCGGGATAGTCCCGGATAGATACAGCTTCCAAACGAAACGGTTTCTCTTGTCCTTTCAAGAGAGAGAGCAAGGTTTGCGTGCCATTGAAAATGCCGTGCGAAGTAGGAGCTGAAATATTGATCAGACTATTTCCTGTGTCCATCCGATAGTATTCGTCATTCGCAGCCGTCTCCTGTTGCGGCAAATAATCCAGATGAACCGTTACCGGTGCTTCGGAAATGACTTCCAACCCATAGAGTGTTTCCAACTTTTCTTTCAGCAATCCTGCTTCGTTGGCAAAATCGGGATGAAAAGTCAGTTTCACCTTATTTCTATGGTAACGTCTTCTTTACCGACAGCCGGAAACGCTTCCTTTACTGACGGGAAAATATCAGTTTGTTGCAACTTGGCAGTAGTCTCTAACGCCAAGTTTGAAGCATATATTTTATCAGGTGCAGGATACCAGCTTTCCGACTCCATTCCTTGCAGCGGATAGATAGTCAGCCCGACAGGCAAGGGAGTACCTTGCTTGCCGCCTGCCTGACTCACCCAGTAAGTACCTTCGGGAGCATGTGACAGTTTTTTCAGTCCATTGGTACAACAGAACGTCACAATCAGCGAGTCTCCCGGTGCCAATGGCTGGAAGTTTTCCGCCGGATACATCCGGAAGAAGTTCGCATTTACTACCTCTACCTTGACCGATGCAGATTCGTCTTGAAGAATCTCACGAGGCAACTGCGAATAATAGATGATCCAGTCCTTTCCCAAAGGAGCATCTGATATATTCCTCAGGATAAATGAGTTCTCATAGTAGCCGGGCTGCACTTCGGCAGCTCCCATCTCCCAAGTCAATGACACGGGGGCTTTCGCCCCGTCAGCCGATTTACAGCCGGTCATGAGCAGCAGGAGACACAGACTTCCCCCTATCGTATATAGTATATTTCTCATAGGCTTTCCTGTTATTCTATATATCACTCTTTCAGACATTAATCACTCAATCGTTCGATGTGCAATGTTTCTTTGCCTACTCCCTGCGAAGTGTCGAAAGTCAGACGGTAATAGCCAGGTACGAAGCCGTCGCCACTCGTTATTCCATTGGAAGCCGATATTTCAATTCCATCCGTATCACCGGATAATGAACCTTCTTGCAGCAACATACCTTTATCTTTATTCCATTGCAAATCGCTATAAATTTCGATTTCAAAAGACTCCCATTTATGAGTATTACTCAAATATACGGTAGTCTGATACTTCTGTTCACCAATCGGGACAATATATCCTAACTGCAATATATCTTCCATATTCCAGCCATCATTGGTATCATAATCCGTATTCCAGATAGGAGCACTAGTGAATCCATGTCCAGCCAGAAGCAAGCAGGTGCCACATCGCCCATCCGGGCAACCCAAATATAGTTATATTTAGAAGAATAATAGATTTCCCAAGTAATTTGATTTACCGCAGATTATAACTAAAGAAATCGCGGTTGTAAGCTCATGTTCCACATCTTCCTTCACCTTGAGTAAAGCTAATCTGGGCACGGAAAAGTCCTTCACTGGCTATCAACTCGGTTTCTTTAATTTTCAGGTTCTTCTGGAAACCGACGACACCCAATTTAAAAGTCATCACGTCGAAAGTGATCTGTTCAACAAACCAATCCCGGTAATCAAAGGCAAAGCTGGGTCCCGATGCTTCAATAAGGACAGCTGTATTACTCTTTTCAGCAGCTCCCCAAATCAATTCCGCATCGTCCAATGATTCCGTAGTGGAGATTTTTCCAGTCAGCTCCATCGGATAGCCCTCTTCCG
>SCPN01000308.1_pt1 | contig 129333 bp, 149 predicted proteins | sample 6106831 | NCBI WGS metagenome assembly SCPN01 (sample SAMN10720447, study PRJNA508395) | human gut metagenome | isolation source: Participant 1, 0 month | reverse complement strand
GTTAAGGAACTCCCGGGGAAGAACTTAACGAAGGAGAAGCAAGCGATGATAATGAAAAGTACGGAATGGTACAGGCATTCAAGCTCTTTTGTTAAAAAACAATATTACATGATGATTTGTGGAACATATATTTTACAGCAAAGCTATATACCGCCATGATTGGAGCTGGTCATTTATTACATGACATGGGTACTGAAAATAAGAATTTGTTTGGACAATTTGCATGGGCAGTAAATATTCCACCGGATCATTGCCCTGATTTTCACACCGACATTAGTTGGTAAGTGGAAAGGTATGTATAAACTGAACTTAAGAGGTTACGTCTTAGCAGTCATGGTAGAGCACTTGTTGTTGTTGCCGGATATATGGGCAGTGTTCCGCTGATGATGGCATTTACAGCCTTTGCTGTAGGTCAGGAACCATGGCAGGGGAGATATGAATGCAGTTATCGCATCCTGCTCTGGAATACACTTATCTTACGCAGGAAAAGAGAATTGACGGAACGATGTACTCTTGTACTTTCTCTTGGTGTAAAAAATCGGTGGAGGTAATTGAACCGTTGTTGGATGGATGCTTGAGTTCAGTGGATATGTCGGAACAAATGCAACTCAGCCCACAGTCTGCACTTGATATGATGCAGTTCATGTATCTTGGCTTCCGTTAATCTTTGATGTATTGATTATTATGTTTGTACTTTCAAGAATGAATGTAGAAGATGCAAATAAAAACTGAAAGCAGAAAAGGAATTGCTGCAGATGAAGTAACAGATGCATCAGACATAAATTAGAATTGACAGGAGAAACTGAATTTTATTATCATTTCAGCCAGGCTACAAACTATATCCGCACAGCTCGGATTATAAAGGATGAAAAGTGGGAGACCGATACAGAATTTGGCAAGATGGATATTACAATTAACTTGTCAAAACCAGAAAAAGATCCAAGGGATATTGCAAAAGCTGGAACTGCAAAAAAATCTGGATATCCGGCGTGCCTGCTCTGCAGGGAAAACGAAGGGTATGCAGGTCACCTCTCACATCCAGCAAGACAAAACCACAGGATTATACCAATTACTCTGTGTGGAGAACAGTATTATTTGCAGTATTCACCATATGTGTATTATAATGAACATTGCATTATATTTAATAAGAATCATATTCCGATGGCGATTAATGAGATAACTTTTAATAAACTCCTTGATTTTGTTAAGCAGTTTCCGCATTATATGGCAGGTTCCAATGCAGATCTGCCAATCGTAGGAGGTCTATTTTGAGTCATGATCATTTTCAAGGTGGCAGTTATGTCTTTGCTATGGCAAAAGCTCCTTATGAACTGGAATTTGATTTAGATAGATATCCAGATATACATGCAGGAATTGTAAAGTGGCCGATGTCAGTGATCCGTTTGCAGGGGAGAGCAATGGATAGTATTGTAGCGGCTGCAAATCATATCCTAACGAAGTGGCGTGGATATTCGGATCCAGAAGTTAATATTTTCAGTGAGACGGATGGTATTCCACACAATACAATTACGCCGATTGCAAAGATGCGTGGAGATTTGTATGAACTGGATTTGGTTTTGCGTAATAATATCACAACTGTTGATTGTCCTCTCGGACTTTTCCATCCGCATGCTGAGTATCACCATATCAAAAAGGAAAATATTGGACTGATTGAAGTTATGGGACTGGCTGTATTACCTGCCAGATTGAAGAAAGAGATGGCAGAACTAGAACAGGCAATTCTGAATCATGAAGACCTGAGACAGAATGAAACAATGGCTACCCATGCTGAATGGGCAGAGGGATGGATACCAAAATATAAGATTACAGATAGTAATATTCATTCTATCATACAGAAAGAAATTGGAATTGTGTTTGCGAAAGTTCTGGAGGATGCAGGAGTTTATAAGAGAACAGAGGAAGGGAAAGCTGCATTCAAAAGATTTGTTAAAAGTTTATAAAAAAAGGACCACTTCATTTTTGTGAAATGGCCTTAAGAAAATATTCAGTTTTCACAAAATAGTCCTTTTAGTATTTATGCATGGTAAGGATGCTCAAAATATTCAGTGTAGAATACTAAAAGGTCATTCAGATATTTTTTTAAGATTGCTCATTTGCAATTCCTCCTTTCCTTGTTTACAAGTTGATTATAGGATAGATGAAAAAGGATTGCTTGCCAAATCGAAAGAAGATATAGACAAATGTTGCAAAGGGGAGTATTTCATGCAGTTAAAATATGTTGACACAAAAGAGGAGATCATAGCAATAAATAGGAAGTCAAAACATATTGAACCTCATCTTCATAACGCATTGGAGATTGTATGTGTAACAAATGGAGCATTAGAACTTGGTGTCGGACAGGGACTTTACCATATGGATAAAGGAGATATAGGCTTTGTATTTCCAGATGTTATTCATCACTATCAGGTACTGACACCCGGTGTAAATAAAGCGACTTATCTGATTGCATCGCCATTTGTGATTAGTAAATTTGCAGATATCATGCAATCTATGGCTCCTGAATATCCCGATCATCAAAGCGGAAAATGTTGAACCGGAGGTATATAGGGTTATAAATGCGATTTTAGAGACAGAACAGTCGGATATTACTGTTGCACAGGCATATCTTCAAATTGTGTTGGCACGCTGCATAGGAAAATTAAATTTGGTAGAAAAGAGTAATGTGGGGAGCAACGATCTTATTTACCAGACAGTTTCCTATATATCAGCAAATTTTAAGAAGAAATTTTCGATGGAAGAGATGGCAAAAGATCTGGGGGTGAGCAAATATGTTTTATCCAGACTCTTTTCCCAAAAACATTCCATAGAAACTTTAATCAATATCTTAACGATGCAAGGCTGAACTATGCATGCCAGCGTTTGGAAAATACGAGTGATTCTATTACAAACATTTGTCTGGATAGTGGATTTGAAAGTCAGAGAACATTTAACCGAGTATTTAAAGAAAGATATAAAATATCACCGAGTGATTATCGGAGTATTTGTGTGAAAGAGATGTTGTCATAAAAGGTTTTGTTGATAGAAATATTTACTTTGATTTCACAGTACTATGTATTTGATTTTATGTGTGGATGATATAATATAAAAATATTTGTAGAAAATAGCGCTTTATGTTATTATGAAAAGAGCAAGGTGTATTCTAAAGAAACAAGAAAGGCAGGGCGCATATGAACATGAGGAAATCCATAATCGATTTTAATGAAAAAAAAGGATTCATCTGTGATATGGATGGTGTGATTTATCATGGCAATCAGATATTGCCAGGTGTTCCAGAATTCATCCAGTGGTTGCATGATGAAAAGAAAGAATATTTATTTTTGACAAATAATAGTGGATATACACCACGGGAATTAAATCAGAAACTGGCAAGGATGGGACTTGATGTGCCAGAAGAACATTTTTACACCAGCGCATTGGCAACAGCCGCTTTTTTAAAGGAACAGGCGGCAGGCTGTTCAGCATTTGTGATAGGAGAAGCAGGTCTCTTAAATGCACTTTATGATGTTGGCATTACAATGAATGATGTAAATCCGGATTATGTTGTTGTGGGAGAGGGACGATCCTATTCATTGGATACCTTAACGAAAGCAACGAATTTAGTTCTGAAGGGAGCTAAGTTGATTGGAGCAAACTCGGATGTTTCCGGACCAATCGAGAACGGAATCGCTCCTGCTTGTCGTGCATTGATTGCACCAATTGAAATGGCAACAGGTACACAGGCATATTTCTGTGGGAAACCGAATCCACTGATGATGAGAACAGGATTGAATATGCTTGGATGTCATTCAGCAGAAGCTGTAATGGTTGGGGGATCGTATGGATACAGATGTGATTTCAGGAATGGAAAGTGGTATGTCTACTGTATTGGTTTTCTCTGGATGTTCAACGAAGGATACACTCAAAACTTATGCTTATCTTCCGACAATGGTATTGAATGGAGTGGGAGATATCGCCAGTATGGCAAAAGCAAAAGAGGAATAGTGTGTATAGGCAAATACTAGGAGGTTTGTTGTGTCACAGTCTTCAACTAACAGCCACATCCCACAATGCGGGCAGGCGGTGTGATAGAAAAAGTGGAATTGCCGGATATCCCCGTCCGTGCAGCCGGAGGGCGTAAATTTTTTTGTGTCTTTAAAATTGGAAGTTCCATTCAGTTGGAATTAGATATGTAGCAATTTTGGAACTTTTGTCACTTTTCCGGATGTTCCATCTCCTTACTTTTAGTATTGCCAGAAAGTCTGGTTCTATACATTTTAGGCACATCAATCAGGCATTTATAGTATTTTAAGTTCGTGGGCTCTGCCCACACCCGCCTCTGGAATAAGCTGGGATTTTCTGGCAATACTATAAATGCCGACGGAATAAGCTCGGAACGGTTTTCGTCTTTGAGATTTGGGCCGTTCCGGCTTTTTCTTTTACAGATACTGCGTTAGGCGTTCCCGTACAGCAGGATGAGCTGGCCAATCACCTGATCCCAGCCACGGTACCGCTGCGTCCACTTTTTCATTACGTTCTGGCTTGCCAGGTACAGCATTTTTGCCAGTGAGGCATCATTCGGGAATACACTTTGTTCTTTGTTGCTTTCCGGTACTGGCGGTTTACCCCCTCAATGATGTTTGTGGTATACATAATCTTTCTCAGTTCGCTAGAAAACTGATAGAACGAACTTAAATCTTCCCAATTGTCCTCCCAGCGCGTATGGCATAGGGTATTTCTTTCCCCAGGTTCCTTTCAATGTTTCCAGTTCCAACTTTCCCATTTCTTCTGTTGAGGCATTGTAGACCGCTTTAAAATCGGAGGCGAATTTCTTCAAGTCGCTATAATTGACATATTTAAAGGAATTGCGGCATATGGATGATGCACCGCTGGATCTGCGCCTGCGGGAACACAGTCTGGATGGCATCCCGGAAGCCCGGCAGGCCGTCCACACAGAAAAACAGGACATCCTGTACGCCCCGGTTCTTCAGGTCATTCAGCATTCCCAGCCAGAACTTGGAGGATTCGTTTGCACCTACTGTGATGCTTAGGATGTCTTTATAGCCCTCTGTTGTAACCCCGAGGACGATATACGCGGCTTTGCTGACAATGCGTCCCTCATCGCGCACCTTATAGTGGATCGCATCCATGAACACAAACGGGTACAGGGAATTCAGGGCCGTGACTGCCATTCTTTTACCTCCGGGAGGATGCGGTCCGTGATCTTGCTGACCATCTCGGCCGACATTTCAATTCCATACAGGTCCTGGATCTGGTCATGGATATCCCTTGTGCTCATGCCCCGTGCGTAAAGGGCGATTACTTTTTCTTCGATGCCGGAAACATCCCTCTGGTGTTTGGGAACAAGCTTTGGCTCAAACTCCCCGTTGCGGTCCCTGGGGATATCAAGCGGGAACTCTCAAACTGGCTTTGATAGTTTTCTGAGAATACCCATTGCGTTTGTTGTCTGTGTCCAGCCCAGCCTTGTGGTTTTTGCTGTAACCAAGGGAGGCATCCATCTCTGCTTCGAGGAGTTCCTGAAGAATATCTTTGAAACTATCGCGGAGGAGGGAGTAGACATCTGCCACGCTGGAGATGTTGTTTTCTGAAATAATCTGTCGAATTTGCTCCTTTGCTACTGCCATAAAAAGACTCCTTTCGAGTAAGAATTTCCATATCTGAATTCTTGCCCGAAAGAGCCATTTTTTTCCAAAGACACAAACTATTTTACACTACCCAGGTTCCTCTTCTTTCTGTACTGTTTCTATAAAGGATCTCACCCAATCAAACTGGTCAAACTGCCAATCTTCTCAATCCTGCATTCCACCTTATCCCCTGCCTTAAGATACTTCGGCGGCTTATATCCAACTCCTGCTCCTGCCGGTGTTCCTGTCGAAATCACGGTTCCCGCCCTCAGCGTCATTCCCTTCGAAAGCTCGCTGATAATATGGGCTATCCCGAAAATCAAATCGCCGGTATTGGCGTCCTGCCGAATCTCTCCGTTTACTCGTGAGCTGATGGAAAGCCTGGGAGGAAATTCAATCTCATTCGCCGTCACGATCCACGGTCCCATCGGGGTAAATCCATCCAGACTCTTACCAAAGTACCATTGTCCATGGCGATTCTGCATGTTTCTTGCGCTGATATCATTAAGAATTGTATAGCCGAAGATATACTCGCCGGCCTTCTCCTCCGGCACATCCTTCGCATCTTTTCCGATGATGACCGCAAGCTCCGCCTCATAGTCGAGGCCATCCACCAGCCCCGGATAGGAAGGAATCGTCTCTTTATCGCCCGATGCGCGGTTGACTCTCTTTCCAAAATAAACGGCATACTCCTGTTCTTCTTTATAAGCTCCTTTCAGGAAATCACTGCTTTCCTTCAAGTGATCCATATAGTTAACACCCAGACATATGATATCCTGCTCCGGATTCGGGATTGGAGCCAACAGTCTCACGTCCTCCAGAGGGGTAGCGCCTCTGATCTCCGCCTCGTAGGGCTGTTTGCCTGCTATATGCTCGGCAAGCTGGATCTCCGAATCGCTGATTTCACGAATCAGCTCCTTCATATCCCGGTATTCCATCCCAATGGCTTCTACAGGATAAATCCACTGCTCATCATCGCTCAGGATTCCAAGCCTCTCCCTGTCATCTATCTGATACGTCAACACCCTCATTTCATTTCCTCCATATTATCAAGCTCTTCATTTCTAAAAAGCTGCCGCCCCATCCTGCAAATGGAAAAGGCCGGCAGCTTCGCCTTTGAAACTGTTCTTCTTTTATCTGATTTTCTCAGGAAAACCCACTTTTTTCTGAACTTTTCTCAGTGTCTTATTGGAAAAATACTGCGCCTTCTCGGCATTGCCCTTGATTACGCCGTCAATATAATCTTTGTTTTTAGAGAGATCGGCAAAACGCTCCTGAAGCGGCTTCAGCACAGAGACTACCGCCTCGCCCACCGCAAGCTTAAAGTCGCCGTAGCCTTTTTGGTCAAATTCCCTCTCTGTCTCCTGTGCCGTTTTTCCGGTACATGCACAGTAGATATCAATCAGATTCTTGATTCCGGGCTGCTCTTCACTGTAGCGGACGCAAGCCTCCGAATCAGTTACCGCGCGTTTGAACTTCCTGATAATCGTATCGGGATCATCCATCAGATAGATGCTTCCGTTCCGGATTTTCATCCGATTTCGACATCTTCTTAGACGGATCCTGCAGACTCATTACCTTCGCTCCCGCTTTTCCGATATATGCCTCCGGGACAGTAAATACATCACCGTAAATATTATTAAAACGAATCGCAATATCTCTTGTCAGCTCCAGATGCTGCATCTGGTCAATTCCTACCGGAACCACATCCGCCTGGTACAGCAGGATATCCGCCGCCATCAGGACCGGATAGGTGAATAGTCCGGCATTGATATTGTCAGCATGCTTTGCCGACTTATCCTTGAACTGGGTCATCCGGCTCAGCTCGCCCATATAAGTGAAACAGTTCAAAATCCATGCAAGCTCTGCGTGGCCGCTGACATGAGACTGATAATAAATGCAGTTTTTTTCCGGGTCAAGCCCTGCCGCAATATAAAGCGTCAGAAGCGTTCTGGCCCTCTTCCTCAGTTCAGCCGGATCCTGGCGCACAGTGATGGAATGCATATCCACTACGCTGAAAAAGGTCTGGTATTCATCGCTGATGGTAACCCAGTTCTTTAAAGCTCCCAGATAATTGCCAAGTGTCAGGTTCCCTGTGGCCTGCATGCCGCTGAATAATGTTTTTTTACCGTCTAACATAATCTATCTCCTTCTAATTCAATTCGCCTTGTAAGTCTTCCTGTTCTGCCGCAGTTTTGCAATAACCGCTCTTTCCAGAGTATGTGCGTTTTTGTGACCAACCGCTTTGTACCACTCACATGGTATTATGTTTTGTATTATGTTTTGTGTCATTCGAGGTTATTTTCTGAAAATACCTTCTTATTATAATACAGAAGCTTTCCTCTTGCAAGCCGGGCTTTCAGATTTTTCCATCGGAGAAGTTAAAATCCGTTACTGTTCACACGGTTATGTCCCGCGAGGTGTTTTCGTGTGTTTTCTGCGTGAAAATCCCGAGTTACACGGCGCGAAACTGCGTTTTATGCAGTTTCTGTGCATCTCGAAGCGTGTTACAGTTCGCAGCACGCCGCTTTCTGGCGGAGTGTGAACTGTAACTAAACTCCTTATTCTGCTGACTTCTTGCGTTAATATGAATATTCTGATAAAATTGTTTCAACGGAAATGTATTGTTTCAATCCACGCACGGTATATTGTCGAAGTGCGACTGCATCCTACGTAGATGCGTGGTTGACCTCATGGCAGTGGGGGATACCGATTACTCTCCGCCCACCACTGCCGTTAAGTTTGTTTTTGGCAATTCATCTCACCACCTTAGAGGATGGGAGAATCCTTACTAACTTTGTTGAACTTTGAAAGGAGTACTTCATCTATGGATAAAACGATGGACAAAATCGCAAGCTTTACCATTGATCATCTAAAGCTTTTACCAGGAATTTATGTCTCAAGAAAGGATCAGGCGGGGGACAGCCTCATTACCACCTTTGATATAAGAATGACCCGCCCCAATTATGAACCGGTCTTGAATACGGCGGAGATTCATACAATTGAGCATCTCGGAGCCACCTATCTGAGAAATCATGACTCCATGAAAGACCATGTTATTTACTTTGGCCCGATGGGCTGCCGTACGGGTTTCTACCTTCTTCTGTCCGGTGACTGGAGCTCGGCGGATATTGTTCCGCTTATAACCGGAATGTTTACATTTATCTCCGGTTTTGAAGGAGAGGTACCCGGAGCCTGCGCAAAGGACTGCGGAAATTACCTGGATATGAATCTTCCGATGGCAAAGTATGTGGCCGGCAAGTATTTAAAAGAGGTATTGGAAGGAATTGACGAAAGCCGGTTAATTTATCCAAATGCATAATGTGATTGCCTGTAAGCGCTGCGCACAGGTCAACATCTTCAATAACTTCTACATGTGAGAATCTCGCTTGCGAAATTCTCCGCCTGCGGCGGGTCGCTGCGGCGGTATTATTCCCTGCCGCCGCAGGCATTGGCTCATTTAGCGGATGTAACGGGCTTAGTGAACAAGCGCTCTTTAGAGTTGCGCTCCTCCGCGGAGCGGTTTTTATCCCTTCACCAGCCCCGCAATCCATCTCAGCCAGCCGCTCACCGACGAAGCTCTTCTTCCTGCTACGCTGCTGCTGCAAAGGCCCTGTTCTACAATGCACTTTTCAATATACCTCTTATCCGGTATCTCCCCTGTCCTCAGAACAATTCCGAATAAATCATGGAATATTCCGTGTTCCAGAATCAGTTGTACGTACCGTATCTGTCTGGCCTTATAATTGAGCTTCAGCAGGATGCGCCCCCTTGTTGTTATCGTCACCCTGACGTTCCGCTCCTCATCCTTCTCCTTTACGGCCAGGCCGAGGAAACGGCAGGCGTTAAAATAATAATCCGACTGGCGCTCCCGGAATCCGAACACCTCCGCGATCTCCGCCGGGGTAAGGGCTCTGTCATTGAGATGCTCCACCAGAGAAATCACCTTCTCAAAGCTGTCCGCCTGGATAAACACTACGGGAGGTTCCGGTTTTATCGCCGTACGCTCCCAGGCCTCCCTGAGATCCTGCATGGAAATATCAGTATCCTCCAGACTGTAAAGTCCCTCTTTCACCAGACGTATCGAATTATAGCATGAGGGGTCGGTAAATTCTGTACTCCAGCAAACGGAATATATTATTAGAATATACCATAAAAACGGGCCTGACCGGTTTGGCCAGTTTCCCGTTCCAAAGCCTGTAGGGATAGTAGAGCTGGCGAATCAGGAAATTGCTATGCACCACATTCTTTCCCTCTATCATGGCAAAGGTATCCCGATCTTCAAAGCCTCCGTCAATCTCGACCTGCGAATTATTTACCGCAATCTGATAACCGTTTATCCCGTATGTTTCCGGCGCTTTGGCGCCCGCCCTTACGGGATTCACCTGAAACGTAAATTTACCGGAGGCCATCCGGCCGGATACCGTCTGCTTAAAGTTCTCACCGCCCAGAAAGTCATCCAGAATACCGGAAATCCCCATAACGTTGATTGCACCGGCTTCCGAACGGATATCATTGATATCAATCGTCTCATAATAATCCGGGATTGCCGCCTTCTTTACACCGGGCACACGGGTCCCCGGGACCAAATTTCCCGGCCCTCCCTGCTCCGGAAAATCTGCATAGAGATCAAAATCCCCTATCACATAGGTTCCCCTTGTCACCGGCAGGATGCCCAGACGGCTGCCGAAGACGGAGGGAAGCGATTCCCTCGTATCAAACTTCGTCATCAGCCTCGGCTCTTTATACTCACGAATCTGATCGGCCGTAATATAAAAGGGGCCGCTCTCCGACACCTTTTTTTCTATATCATATCGGTCAAAGAGCAGCTTCCACTTATCATCTATTATGCTCATAATTTCTCACCAGCACTTCATCAATAGCCCCGCGTTTATCGCCTTTCGCATTGATTGCCCTCTTCGCGGCAACGCGCTCCACAATGTAATCTTTATATAAATCCTCTATGAAATCACAGCAGGAATTGGACAGCAGGAAATTGATTCCTTTCTTACTCAGCATATCGCACTGCTTCTTAAGCTCCCTCTGCTGCTGCTCCCCAAATCCGGCCGCCGTATATCCTGTAAAGGAAGAGGATGTGCTGAGCGGCATATAAGGCGGGTCCAGATAGACAAATGAGCCTTTCCTCAGCCCCTTCAGCGAATCCCTGTAATCGCCGCAGCGAATCGTCACATTCGCCTTATTTAAATAACCGCTCATCGAACGTATCGTCGTCTCATTCGTAATATTGGGATTCTTATACCGGCCCCAGGGTGAATTGAACTCTCCGGCGCGGTTTACCCGGAACAGGCCGTTGTAGCAGGTCTTGTTCAGATAAATAATTCTGGCCGCCTGTTCCACCGGCGTCATCATGGAATATTGCTCCCTGTCTCGGTCAAGAGAACGGATTTCATAAAAGTATTCCTGGCAGTTGTTTTCTTTATGGCGTTCCAGGCAGGCGATCAGTTCCTCGGGCTGCGACTTGATCACTTTGTATATGTTAATCAGTTCGGCATTGGAGTCGTTGATTACCGCTTTCACAGGCTGCAGATGAAACAGAACCGCGCCTCCGCCGACAAAAGGTTCATAGTATGTTGTGTATTCCGGTATCAGCGGCACGATTGTATCGAGAAGCTGCCTCTTGCCGCCTACCCATTTGAGAATGGGCGTTACCGCCCCGTCTGTTGTAGACATAGATTCCTCCGTACGTATGTTTGAAAAGTCTTTTCCTATTATAACCTGTATCGGGTGAGAAAGCAAAGAGTTCCTGCAAATTTTTCCGTCCTCAACAAAAACATCATAACAGTACAGACAGGGAGCGGTTCTAAAATGGAGATTTAGTTAAGCAGGTGAGGACTCCGCCGGTACGGCCAGCGGACGGGGTGGTGGGGTGTGTATATGAGTCTTTCGTCCCGGGTGTTTGGCATCGCTGGATGGAGAAGGAGATACTGTGGTTTTGTTTTCGCAGGACGGAGCCGGAGAGAATGATATCCGGCTGGACTGCTTTTTCGAGGGATAGCTCTAAGACAGAGAAAGACAAAGCATACCGGGGTTCCGGACAAATTCGCCCCGAACTCCGGATGAGTTCGAAGCTCAGTTGTCCCGGATTTTGCCCTTGAAGGGCCAAAATCCGCCCGGCGCGCTTTGCCTTTCTCTGCCTAAGAGCTATCGACTCTCGGGCGAACGTCCTTCCGGATATCATTCTCTCCTACTCCGCCGGAAGATGTCGATAGTATCTCCTTCTCCCGGAAGGTTATCGCCGGGACGAAAAACTCCGCCCAGGGTATCGGCCCCGTCCACTGGCCTGCGGCTGCTGATTGTCTCACGCTTTAAGTGGGGGAGAGGCCCTTATCGCGGCCACTCAGTGATTCCGTGTGCGGGAAATACGATATGGCTTCAATATTCCTTTATTAAAGAATTGCTGGAAGATTCCACATCCGCCTGTCGGGAACGTATAGTGGCCGCGACAAGGCCCTCCCCATTTAAGGTTGGAGACAATCAGCGGCCGGAGCGGACCATGTCCGGTGTGCGAAAACCTCCGCCTGAGTCTTCCGTCCCCGGCGAAAACCTGACCCGGGAAGTAGGCGGAATCAATTGCGGAAGGGGACATGGGAGTCCGCCGGTGCTTGGCGAGGTCCCTCACGAGCTTAGCACTGCTGCGCACTCCAAAGAGTGCAAACGGTCCCCGCAGCAATTCATTCCGGCCGGATTCCCCCTCCACAACCAACTTCCCACGGGGACGGAAGATTCAGTCAGTCCCCTCACCACACCGGACATGGTCCGTTCCGGACGCGTCCTCCAAACCTCGGTTAAATCTCCATTTTGGCAACAGCGCCCTGTCTGAACTGTTACAAAACATCCGTGTGAACAGCAACAAACATCCCGCCCACCGGCGCTTACAATAATCTTTCTGCCGATGGACGGGATGTCCCCATATCTAAATTTTATGATTTTCTTCCATGATATTTTGGGAAGCATCTTTTATCAGATTTTATAATCGGATTTTCTCTTCGGGATTTTTATTTCATAATAATCCCAGCCAGCTTCTCCGCATAGTCTTTAATATCAATTCCCTTTGTAAAGTTCAGGCATGTTCCCGTTGGGAATCTGGTTTTGTCAATCCATGCCGCCGGCATTGCTTTCGCGCCGTATTTAGCTCCCAGGACAGTTCCTGCCACAGCTCCGATGGTGTCTGCATCCCTGCCGAAGTTGCCGGCCACCACAACGCCCGTCCTGAAATCTTTATTGACCGCCTTCAGGCAGGCAAATGCGGATGGAATTGCCTCTGCCGTCGTGGCCCAGGTGCTGGTTCTTAAGTCGTCATGGAGCTGCATCCACACATCGAAAATATGTCCGTCGGCGGAATCTACCAGTTCAAATGCATGGTTCATTGAATAATAGAGCCAGGACTCCTCCGGAATCACCTTCATTGCGGCATCCAGAATCTCATCCATCGTACCGTCCACCATAGCTACCGATACGGCTGCGGCTACCGCCTGCGCTCCCCAAACGCCGTCGCGGAAATGGCTTACCTCGGATTCAATCTTTGCCATTGCCGCCGCTTTCTCCGGGTCACCGGCGCAAACGATGCCAATCGGCCCGATACGCATCGCGGATCCGTCGCTCATGTGGAAGGCATTGTATTTACCGGACAGGGGAGGAAGAAAACCTCTTCTCAAATTATTAGCTGCTTCAATCTCGCTGGCACCGCCGCGTTTAAATTCATCCTGTATTGCAACATCCTCAAGCCAGGATTTTACCACTTCTTCCGATGTCAGCTCCCCACCGCAGCGAATCAGGGTTTTTGCTGTCAGCAGTGCGAATTCCGTATCATCTGTACTCCATGAAGCCTTGCTGTTAAAATCAGTTGTAATAGCATAATTTTCACGGTTTTCCTGCTTTCTTGAAGCATCTCCAAAAGAATCTCCGATTGCCAGTCCTGATAAGGAACCGTATGCCTTGTCGAATACCAGCTCCGGATTTTTCTTAAACTCTTCTCTTGTCAGCATTTGTCATCCTCCTGTTTACCTCTGCCGATTTATTATTTAAATATACTTACTTTTTTATATATAATCCTTCCGGATTATCATCACGGATTTCCCAGCTCTTCCACTAAGATACTCTCAAATTCTGTTCCGCCTGCTTCATCCCATTTTGCCGTCATCTCGTCGAATGCATCGATTGGTTTTACTCCTGATGATATCTGCGGCGTACTCCTTATAATATCCTGTCATCGCATCCCACTGCGGCGTCATCTCTTCGGAATCAGGATGTTGACGTCCTGAACAATATATTTCTCAAGATTATCAAACGCGCTCTGTCCGACAGTCGTCAGTACCGGCTGTGCAAGGGACGGATTCTGCGGGTCAAAGTTATTTGTCGTATCCCAGAAGCGTGCCCACCATTCCGGCCATCTGTCTGTAAATACAATCTTGTTATCCTCAACTGTATAATGTTTTCCTTCAATGCCGACCTTGTCTAAGATTCTGCCTTCCGGACTTGCCATGAATTCCAGCACCGCCCATGCGGCATCTTTATTCTTGGAATCGATGTTCATCGCAAAACCGCGCTCTTCTTTTGTTACATCCTCTGCCCTGTATCCCTGTGCCACACCTTTTGCCGGAGGAAGAATCACAAGTTCCGACTCTTCGCCGTTAACGGAGCGCATCTTGTTGTCATAAATCTGGGTGGAGGAAAGTGTCCCGGCGATTATTCCTGTTTTGCCTTCGTAGAATTTCTGTTCCATCGTATCCCATGTATCGGTCAGATATTCCGGATCCAGAAGGCCGTCCTTATAAAGCTTTGCATAGAATTCGAGCTTATTCTTTTCTGCCTGGCTCTCTTTGCTGAATATCCATTTTCCATCCTCTTTAACGATTGTTCCTGTTACGCCAAACGCCTGGTTAAAGATGCTGTCGAGACGGACCGTACTGTCGCCGGAACCGCCGTCGGTCGTCATTGCATACTCTACAAGGCCTTTGTCTTTCATTTCCTTGAACAGGTTGTAATAATTATCAACGGTCGGGTCTGCGATTAATTTCTCATAGGAATCAAGCTGAGCGGCCCAGTCTTTTCTCATAGCCGGAATCTGGATCCGGGATGGGGCCAGCCAAATCAGGTATGGGTAATTCTCCATACGTTTTCTGTTGACGTCCGTCATAATGCTCTTTATAAATGTCGATTTTTCAACATAAGGGTTCAGGTCTTCAAACAGTCCCTGCTGTGCCAAAGCCAGATCGCCGCCCTGGAAATAGATAAGATCTGCTTCCACATCACCGTTCATCATTGCAATCGGCACTGCCGTCGCATAGCTTCCTGCCGGCGGTTCCATAAACTCCAAATTGACGTACTGGCCGTGAGCCGCCATTTTTTCATTAATTGCCTCCCGTAAGAGCTGCACATCCTCCTCATCCGGGAATACGTCCTTAATCATTACCTTTACCGTAACAGGTGCATCTGCCGTACCGATGGCCGGGAACTCTGCCGTTCCCTCTGCCTGTGCAGCTCCCCCGTTATCTGCTTCGCTGCCGGCCGGTTTGGTCTCCGGCGCGCTGTTGTCCGCTTTGCCGCCGCACCCTGCAAGGCTGGAGCCTGCAAGCGCTGCCGCCATAATCAGTGCCAATGTTTTTTTCATGTCTTCTCCTCCATTTTATTTAAGGTAGTGTCAAGTCTGACACTCCGTTTTTATTAAAACCTTGTATTTTCAGGGATTACACCACTTTTGAAAATAAAAAAGCAATGACCTCCCCTTTTCTGGTATAATGAGTTCACCACAAACCATCACCTAAAAAGGATAAATCATTGCTTATGGATAACATTATACTCTATTTACTCACTATAATTCAAGAACAATACAAAACTATCTGCTGGCTCCTGAACTTTATCTGCAAATATATTCCACTCAAGCAGTGGGCCTTTGATTGTTCCCACTCCCCTAAATACCAGAAGTTTACTACCGACCCCCTCCCGCTCCTCAAGCCGTTCATCAAACAGGACTGGCAGTTTCTCCTTGAATACTATTTCTGGAAGTACGGCAAATCCGTCAGACCCGTTCAGCGCCGCAATGGTAAATCCATCCCTGAAGATACCTTCTGTCCTCTTTGTGGGGCACCTCACCACTATCTCTACGATAATAATGGCGGCAATGGGCAGTTCCAATGCAAAGTCTGTGGGCAGACCTTTGTCACCGGCGAGGTTGTCACCTCGCCTCTCCGCTTTGTATGCCCTTACTGCGGCCACTCCCTCGTCCCTAATAAGGACCGGAAGTTTTTCCGCATCCATAAATGCGTCAACCCAGGTGCTCCTTCTACCTTCACAACCTCGCCAGGGTTGATAAGGACCATCTGCATGAGGATTACGGTAAAACAAGTATAAGTCACTACCTCTACCGGGAATTCACGGTGGATTTCTTCCGCATGGACTTAGACTCCCTGCCTGAGAATTCCTCCTCCCTGAAGTTTTCCAAACATAACGCTCATATCATGTCCCTGTGCCTCACCATGCATGTGAACCTCCAGCTTTCCCTCCGTAAAACGGCTCAGGCTCTGTATGACCTTTACGGAATCAGGATCTCACATCAGCAGGTCGCCAACTATGCCAGAACGGCCGCCATTGTCATTAAACCCTTTGTTGACCACTATGAATATCCAAAGTCCTCCGTCTTTACGGCAGATGAGACTTATATCAAGGTCCGGGGCATCAAAGGCTACATCTGGTTCATCATGGACGCCGCCTCCCGCTCCATTCTCGGCTACCAGGTTTCAGACAACCGCTCTGTCGGGCCATGCATCCTCGCCATGCGCATGGCTTTCCGGGCATAAAAGACTCCCGAGAAGTTTCGGTTCATTGCCGACGGCTATAGTGCTTATCCTCTGGCCGCCCAGCAGTTCGTAAGGGAGTTGGGAGACAGCTTCCAGTTTGACATTACCCAGGTAATCGGACTCACAAACAATGATGCGGTCTCTAAGGAGTTCCGCCCTACAAACAGATGATCGAACGGCTTAACCGCACGTTTAAATCCACTTACCGGGTCAGGCGCGGTTACGACAATTACAATGGCGCCAACTATAACGTGGCGCTCTGGGTCGCCTACTACAACTTTCTCCGTCCCCATAAGCACAACCACTATCGGGTGCTCAATCCAGTCGGTATGCTGGAGGGCTGACAACATGCCCGGAAGTGGCGCTCCTGATTCTGCTCGGTCAGCAGACCATCCTCCAGCTGAAGGAACAGCAGGAACGCCGGTTAAATCTGTTCTTAGATTCCGGGCCAGAGGTAAAAATGCACCATCCCGAGGGACCTGCCCTTGATGGCACGCCAAAACAATGCTATCATGCTGTGACGCAGACGGTGAAATCTTATCTGTTCCTGAGTTCTTCGCCGTCGGTAAGACGTTCAGAGCATTGTTTTGGTGTGCCGTCAAGGGTGGACACTGCCAGTTCTAAATATATCTGTAATTTACAAGGTTCATTTACGCCGGGTTCCCCGGCCATCGGTTTTCATAAATCACTTGACACTACCTTATTTAATTTTTTATTACACCCTTTTCATATTCTCAGGCTGTCTTTCCATTTTCCCGTGCATTACTCCTTCACGCCGCCCGCCATAATACCTTTTGTATAGTATTTGAGTACCAGCGGATAAATCAGAAGAATCGGAACTACTGCGATCACAATCGTCGCATACTGGAGAGCCGTATAATCAATCTTTGCCAAATCGTTATAATTCAGCAGGTTCTGTGTTCCGATTATCGTTGTGACATCACTATCCACGATAAACTTACGCAGAATTACCTGCAGCGGTACCTTCTTAATGGATGAGATGTAAATTCCGGAACGGAAATACTCATTCCATCTTGTCACTCCGTAAAACATTGTCAGTGTTGCAATTCCCGGTTTTGCAAGCGGCAGCACCACCGAAAACAGGACTCTCAGATGACCGGCCCCGTCGATCTTCGCCGCCTCGCAGAGCGACACCGGCACATCCTCAAAGTAACGCATCATAATGACAAGATAATACACGTTAACTGCCATGCAGAGGATAACGGACCACTGGCTCCCCATCAGCCCGATTTTCTTTACGGTCATATACTCCGGGACAATTCCAGGGTCAAACAGCATCATGATGATAAAGAACACCATCAGCACTCTCTTGCCGACCAGGCCGGGACGTGTCAGCACATAAGCTGCCAGCGCCGTCAGTACAATATTTAAAATGTTCCGACCACCGTGATACAGATGGAATTGAAGATGGACGGCACCAGTGTCTTGTTGCTGACAGAACCTGATAGTTAATCAGTGAAATCCTCTCGGAATTACTTCCAGAGCTGCTCATTCCGGCCGACTGAAGCGGATCCGAAAGGGAACGGGCCAGAATATGCAAAAGAGGCACAATCATTGTCAGTGTCAGGAGCCGAGCATAAAAACAGTGAGAATCAGCTGCGTAATGCTGAATTTTTTCTTTCTCATTCTTACCACACTCCCTTCCCCGTCACCTTTTTAGAAACAAGGTGAGTTACAAGTACCAGGAACACTCCCACAATGCCTTTGATAAGAGCCACCGCCGTCGCCAGGGAATACTGGCCGCTTTCAAGTCCGATACGGTAAACGTATGTATCCAGAATGTCGATTACACTGTTGACGGACTGGTTTGTAAAGTTGAAGACCTGGTCGAATCCGGCTGTCATAAAGAAGCCCAGATTCAGAATAAACATGGTTGTCATCGGTACGACAAGGGCGGGAAGGATGATATACCGGATGATGTCGATCCGCTTCGCGCCGTCCACCGTGGCTGCCTCATAAAGATCCGGGCTGATAGCCAGGATTGCCGTAAAGTATACGATGGAATCCCATCCGAGGCTTCGCCAGCCTTCCGAGAAGAACAGCACCCACCGTATCGTCCCCTTATTCGTCATAAAATCTACCGCGTCGAGTCCGAACCATCCCATAATCTGGTTCACGGCGCCGCCGGATACAGACAGCATCGAAATCCAGATACCGGCAATAACGACCCATGAAAGGAAATGGGGCATGTAGGAAATAATCTGCACATACTTGCGGAACTTCCCACATCGGATTTCATTCAGCAGCAATGCGAAAATGACGAAAAACGGAAAAAGAAGTATGTACTTCATAAAGCTGATAATCAGCGTGTTTCTCAAAATCTCCATAAATGTGGATGATTTGAATATCATGTCAAAATACTTAAGTCCTGCAAATTCCCACGGCCCTTTGGCCCTGTAATTGCAGAAAGCCAGCCTCATATTGATAATCGGCCATACCCTGAAAATCAAAAAGTAGATAAGAGTCGGCGCCAGCATCAGGTAAAGTACCCTGTCTTTCCACATATGCTGCAGCGTCTTATTCTTCTTCCCTGCTTTCTTTTCTACCTTTGCCTGCATACAGGCTCCCCCTTTTCTACGCTCTGTACATTTCTGTAAATTTAAGTAACCGGTTTCTCTCTAATTGGTATTATAACACACTTGATATTTGATATCAATTGTATATTATGTTAAATTTATCCCCCGTATTTTTTAGCATATTGCACTATTATTTTCTAGTTTTTCCAGATTGTTTTTTATTTTCTATTATTTTTTCAGCACATAATTAATAAACCGTTTTCCTTATTTCTCCTTTTTTCGCAAAGCACAGGCGGACCTCTCAATGGTCACCGCCTTCAACAGAATACAGGGAATGGGTATCCCTGTTCGAGATACCCATTCCCTGCAGTCCTGTGTACACTGTTTCATTTTTAACTTGATTCCTATTCGTATTCGCTGTCATACGGCCGCTCTTTCGTCGTCCGGCGCAGTTTCAGGGTTGGTTCCACGACCATGTGGCTCAGTCCCACTTCCTCCCCCTCGATAATCCGAATTATCTGCTTTGCCAGATGCTGGGCCATTTCATAATGCGGCTTGGAGACAGTGGAGAGCGCCGGACGGAATACCTCCGCCAGCTCAATATTGTCAAATCCCATGACTTCTATCTCTTCCGGGATCTTTTTCCCCGCGTCGAGAAGCCCTGAAATAACGCCGATGGCAATCAAATCGCTTCCTGTCATGATTGCGTCGAACTCCACCTTCTTTTCCAGCAGTTCCTCCGTTGCCCTCCGCCCGAATTCAATCGAATATTCCCCGGACATCGTAAGGCTCTTATCAAACGCAATCCCGTGTTCCCTGAGCGCTTCCTGATACCCCTCAAGCCTCTGCTTGGAACCGGAAAGTTCTGTATTGCCCTCCACATAGACAATGCGCCTGTTTCCTCCGCGCAGCAGATAGGAAGCCGCTTTCCTGGAACCTTTCACGTTATCTCCCGTGATGCTTGCGTCGCTGACGCTGCTGTCGAAGGTGCGCCCCAAAAGCACCAGCGGCACCTGGTATTTCCTGTATTTCTCCAGAAACGCCTTGTTCGATATACCGGAACAGAGAATCACGCCGTCCACCCGTTTGTCCACAAGGGACATAAGAAGCTGGGCTTCCTTCTCCGGATTATAATCCGAGTTGCAGACTATGACAGAATAGTCTTTCTTTTCCAGATAATCGCTGATGCCCCTGATAATCTTAGGATAAAAGAAGTTAGACACGTCAGGCACCACGACGCCTATCATCCTGGAACGTGATACGGCTACCCCTCTGGCAAGCGCATTGGGCCTGTAATTCAACTCCTCTATGACTTTGCGGACCCGCTCTTTCGTGGCTTCGCCTACACCGCACGGGCTGTTATTAATCACCCTGGAAACGGTGGCCTTCGACACGCCGCAGATCTCCGCAATCTGAGATATACTGTATTTTGTCTTGTTTTCCATAAACAATCCCCCGTCTTATTTAAGGTTAAAGCCGGGCCTCCTCCACCTGCTTATCCCATGGAATGGAGGGTGCAGCCCCTTTATAACAGTAATCGCCAGCAGCCTTCGCAGGACCTTTAAAAGTGCGTCCGGCACCGAATTGCCTTTTACCGCCGAAGCAATAAAATACCCGGTAAATGTATCGCCTGCCGCCGTGGTGTCAACGGCCTCGACACAAAAGGCCGGCTGTTCATAACGGTTCTCACCATCATAATAAATACAGCCCCTGCTGCCGAGAGTAAGGAGGATCACAGCCCGCGGATATTTCTCATGCAAAAGCTGCGGGATTTCCTCCTCCTTTGCCTCCTGACCGCAGATATCGGCTCCCTCAATCTCGTTGAGTATAAAACAGTCTACCAGCTCAAGCGGCAGTTCCAGAAGTTCCCCGGTCACAGGTGAAGGATTCAGATAGATTTTCATTCCCTTTTCGGCCGCCTTTTTAATTAATCCGGCAAGTCCGTTGATTTCGTTCTGAAGCAGCAGGATATCGCGCCCTCCTCAAAGTGGGCCAGCGTCTCATCCACCTGCCCGGGCGTAATCTCCTGGTTGGCTCCGCCGAACAGGAGAATGCAGTTCTGGCCGTTTTTATCTACCTGGATAATCGTATGGCCCGACACGCCGTCCGTCTTTCTCACAAAATCTGTATTGACTCCCGATTCTGCCAGCAGTTCAAGCGGCTTTTTGCCGTCATTTCTTCCCACCGCTCCCGCGTGCCATACCTGTGCGCCTGCGCGCGCCATAGCGATCGACTGGTTCAGCCCTTTGCCTCCGCAGAAGACTTCCATGCCCAGAGAGCTCATCGTTTCACCGGGACGAATAAAATGATCTACCGCATATACGTTGTCAATATTCAGGGAACCGAAATTCAATATCCTCATTCTTTCACCTCAACCTTTCTCCTCCGGTTACTGTCCGCCCCTGCCGGAACCGGCAGTCTGCGGACAGCAGCTTCCTGTGTATGAATTATAAGTAAAATCAGCAAAAGAGGTACGCCCCGTCTTCACGGAACCGCAGCCGAACATTCCATAGGAAAAGCTGTCATCCTCCGCCTCCAGAACCTTTACCCCGTCGACGGAAAATATGATGTGTCCGCCGCGGCACTCCATCTGCATCCTGTATTCCCTGTCATATTCCCAGTCAAAACCGCATTCTGCCAGAACCGTAAAACCAAAATCATTTTTTAACAGCACGGCTTTTCCCTTCTCGTCAAAGCCTGCGGCGTAGAAGCGCTTTGCTCCCTGGGCTCTCGCCGTAATCAGATGGGAAGCCCCGTGGCGCGGTATGACCGCAGCCGAAACCGTATAATCCGTGCCATAGTAGTTACCCGTATAGGCAAACGCCTCCTCGCACCGCATCAGGTTCAAGGTTTTGCCATACAGATCCCAGGCTCCATGGTCGGTGGCAAACGGCGTGACACAGCCAAATTCCTTTTCTGTTTTTATGTCTATCGTATACGCCGAAGGTCCGGTTATCGCAAAGTCGTCCAGGTAAATCAAACCGAGACTTTTTTTCTTGGAAGGGGAGTAACCCTCAATTACGATACCCACCTCATCCACAATGTCTCCCTCTACATCCGGGATTGTGAATTCCACGCTGATCCACTGTTCCTGAACCAGCTTGATATAGCCCTGAAGGAGATCCTCTTTCCCGTAAACGGTATGTACGTATGGCGCAATCCCCAGCGTCTCCCAGCCCTCCCACTGATCCAGATAAAGCTTCATCGATACGGTCTGCCCCGGATATGCAGTCGGTGAGAATACAGGGCTGTATCTCTCATCCGAAAAATCATTACGCGTATAGAACGGCTTGTAAAATACCTTGCACTGGTCACCGCGCACCATGCGATCCACCAGAATTTTAAGCGAACAGCTGCCGCTGAAGGCCTGATCGCCGGAATGGGACAGGGCGCAAAAGAACGGATCGGAGACTCGCATATTATGAGTGCTTCCCGGCAGTTCAAAATCAAAATGGATCTCTCCGTTCTTAAAGCTTTCCGCCAGGCAGGCAGGCGCTTCTTCACCGCTCAGGCGGTATCCCAGCAGCGCCAGTTCCTTAGAAAAGGTCGGAATATCAAGGATATTCAGATAGCCGGAAATACCGGAGCATACAATACCGTCATTGACAGGTTTCCTGTAGCGTTCCGGAAGACCTTTAAGGCCGCAGGCCACGCCGAGAACCGTTCCCACATTGCCGGCATTGCAGTCCGTGTCCCAGCCCGCCATAGTCGCTATCTCAACCGTCCTGTCGAACCGGCCTTTTCCGTATGCCATAGCCATGAAGCAGACGCCTGCATTCGGGATAATATGGCATACACCCTGATATTTATCATAGCCCCAGTCACGCACCAGCATCTCATAGCAGCTCCGCCATGACTCTTCCTCCGGATGGGCATGATAGAACTCAAGCACAGCCGAAGCCACCTGATGATACAGGCTGTCCTTTGGAATCTGCGCAAGTCCCGTCTCCATAATTTCAAATATATCGTCGGTTTCAAATGCTTTGGCAATGGCAGCACAGAAGAATCTGGCCCCTAAAACGCCCTCTCCGCCGTGGGATACACTGTGGCTGCTTCGCCGTAATGAGCCGCTTTTTCCGGATTGCAGGGGTTTACCAGTCCCCAGGTATCGATAAAGATCTGGCCGCCAATCTGCTCTGCCAGAATCAGGCCGTTCTGCTCCACAGAGCCGGACTGGGGCGCTTCTATGCCGTTCTTCAGGTTCAGGTAAGCCGTATGCTCCGTGCTGATTCCATAGCCGCCCCACCAGAACATGCCAACGCCTTCCCTGGCATAATTTAACCAGGCCCTGGCGACATCCTGAGGGACCAGTTCCCTGTCCTTCGCATCATCATAAAGAGCCCGGATAAAGAAAACCGGCCCGTTGGCATCGTCGTCCGCGGCAAAATTCTTAAATTCTTTTACATAATCTGTGATTTCCCATATGTATTCCGGATCCTGTCATACGTCCAGATGGTTGGCTCCACCGGGCGCCAGACGGATACCGATATTCATCCCAGAAATCCTGAATACACCTTTTCCAGATAATCTTTTACCATTTTTAAATGTCCTCCTGTGCGATCCCGCACTCGTCTAGTTTATCATGCCTTTGGTCAGAGAAACCGGTTACTCTAATTATAATAGATTCTATATGGGAATGCAAGCAGGAATTGCACGTTACTATTCACACGGTTGTGTCATTTAGTTGACATTACAGAGAATATGGAGATTTAGTTAAGCAGGTGAGGACGCCGCCGGTACGGCCAGCGGACGGGGTGGTGGGGTGGGGTTATGAGTCTTTCGTCTCGGGGGAAGATTGTTGTGTGGTATCGGGCGAAGATAAAGTCTGCGGAGCACGCTCCCGCTCTGTGAAATGCATCGCGCTGCTAAGCTCGGCAGGACCTCGCTAATCAGCGATGGATTTCAACGGCATCCGCAGACTTTATCTTCCCCTCCGCCCCAAGGCCAGGTTTTCGCCGGGACGAAAGACTCCGCCGGGGGTATCGGCCCCGTCCGCCGGCCTGCGGCCGCTGATTGTCTCACGCGTTAAGTGCGGGGGCGGACCTTGTCGCGGCCACTCAGTGCTACCGTGTACGGGAAATACGATATGCCTTCATTGCGCCTTTATAAAAGGCGCTAGATTTGGTATCTGTCTGCGGAAACACGTAGTGGCCGCGACAGGGTCCTCCCCATTTAAGGTTGAAGACAATCAGCGGCCGGAACGGACCATGTCCGGTGCCGCGAAAACCTCCGCCTGAGTCTTCCGTCCCTGGCGAAAATCTGCCCCGGGGAAGTAGGCGGAATCAATTGCGGAGGGGACATGGGAGTCCGCCGGTGCTTGGCGAGGTCCCTCACGAGCTTAGCACTGTTGCGCACTCCAAAGAGTGCAAACGGTCCCCGCAGCAATTCATTCCGGCCGGATTCCCCCCTCCACAACCAACTTCCCACGGGGACGGAAGACTCAGCCATCCCCCTCACCACACCGGACATGGTCCGTTCCGGACGCGTCCTCCACACCTCAGTTAAATCTCCATCGAACAGTCACATTGCACAAATCCGCCTCTTGCTTTCCAGGAGAAACCTTTCTATAATAAGAGTAAAAGATGTTACTGTTAACACGGTAATGTTCCGCGGGGTGTGAACATAACAGTTCATGCTGTCTGAACTGTTACAGCTTATCATATTAAAGGGGAATGTATCCATGAAAAAGATATTGATTGTAGATGACGACAAGCGTGTCGTGAGAATGCTGGAAGAATATATGAAGCTCTATAATTTAGACCCTGTGCGCCGGAAACGGCAGGATGCACTCGCGCTCTATGATGAGACGGTGGATCTCATTATCCTGGATATCAATATGCAGGGAATGGACGGAGTGGAGGTGTGCAGGCGGATCCGGAAACAGGGAAATGTTCCTATCATCATGCTGAGCGCCAACGCCGCCTCCTTTGACAAGGTGGAGGCCCTGGGCGCCGGCGCCGATGATTACATAGTCAAACCCTTCGATCCGGTGGAGCTGCTCGCCAGAGTACGCGCCCATATCGGGCGCACGGAACGGTTCAAGGCATCCCGGACCATGGAAACGCCGATTGAATTTGATGGCTATAAGATATACCGGAGCGCCTACCGGGTCACAAAGGATGACGAGGAAATCCGTTTGTCCAATACGGAATTCCGCCTTTTACTTTACCTCGTTGATCATGCGTTTAATGCGGTCAGCAGGAAACAAATCCTGGTCGATGTGTGGAAAGCGATCTTTACGATGAAAATATCGTAAATACCTACATAAAGCGTCTCCGCCTGAAGCTGGGCGTAGGAGAAGGCTATATCAAATCAATCCGGAGCGTCGGCTATATGTTTGAGGCAGAGCTTAAATAGCTCTGCTTCCGGCCGGAAGTTCAAACCAGAATGTGCTGCCCTCTCCCGGAACGGAATAAAAACACATCCGGGAACCATGGGCTTCCAGAATCTGTTTTGACACATAAAGTCCAAGGCCGTAGCTCTCCTTCTGGGTCGGATCACCTTTATAAAACATATCAAAGATATACTCCTGCTCCTCTTCGCAGATTCCCGCCCCCTGATCCGATACCTGGAACAGGAATTTTCCGTTTTCCAAGGCGATCCGTATCGTAACCGTTGAATAGGGCGCCGAATATTTTACTGCGTTGCTCAGCATATTCTGCCATACACGAAGGATTTTCACATCGCTGATATACAGCTCTCCTTCCACCTTCTCAAGACTTCCTTCAAATAACCGGTCTGAATTCTCCACATAAGCCTGCGCGTTCTGATAGAGAGATTCACAGAACGACTCTGCGGATACCGGCTCCATCTTTATCTGCTCACTGTTCTGCGCCTCATAGGTACTGTCCAGAACATCGTAGGAAATCCGCTCCAGCGTGTCGGCGCTTCTGTAGATTTCCTGGATAAACCTCTCCTTTGTCTCCTCATCCTCCACAAGGCCGGATAAAATCCCCTTCGAATATCCTTTAATCAGTGTCAGCGAAGTCCTGATATCGTGGGACAGTGCAGACAGGAAGCGGGCTGTCAGGTAAGATTTCATCTCCAGCGACGCCGTCAGCTTCCTGGATTTCTGAATCAGCGCGTGCGCCTCCTTATCAAAATTGTTCGTCTTTATGTTTTCAATTGTCTCGCTGATCGAATTGCCCAAAATCTCGTTCCCGCTCTCCGCGCTGTTAATATACTGCGTGATGCTGTCAATCGGAGAGGAAATTTTATTTGAGAAGTAAATACTGGCAAAAATAGCACAGCCGGAAATGATTGTCCCGAATATGATAACGGATTTTAAAAGCTGCAGTGATTTTGCAGCCAGCTCCCTCTTGGGCATCAGGGTGTAGAGAATCCAGTCATTCTGATCCATTTTTTTATAGGAACAGACGTATTCACGATCCACATGCTTATAGATTTCCCCTGTATCCTCCCCGCTCATATCGCTGAAAAAAGGAAGCACATCGACGGCCGGTTTCCCGATCTGCTCCGGTTCCCGGTGGGACAGAATAAGGCCGTTTGAATCCACAATGGAAAAATATCCGCTCTCTCCAATCGCATAATTCTTGATAAATCCCACAAATTTTTCCGCCCGGATGGCAATACCGAACAGCCCCAGCATCTGGCCGTTCTCGTCAAATATGGGATGAGTCGTATTGACAATGCTTGCCTGATCCGTCAGAGCAATCAGAATATCACTTGTCTCTGTCGTGCTTTTCTTAAAACTGTCCTGGACATATTTCCTGCTCGAAAGATCCACATACATGGCATTTGGCATGGTTGATGATATAATTACCCCGTCCATTCCCAGACAAAACAAGTCTTTATAATAATAGCTCTCCGACTCCCGGTTCATAGCCTCCATTGTATCCGTCAGGAAGCGGTTCAGCTCATCCGTACCCAGTTCTCCTTTAAAGAAATTCCGCACCCGCTGTTCTCTGGAAAGCGCCAGGGTTTCCAGCCTTATCTTATCGACCTGAAGCTCTATCTTTTCCTGCGCCCTCAGAATCTGAACCTCGGTAAAGGTATTGGAATCCTCACTGAGGATTGAAGCCGACATGGCGTAGAGGGATGTACACATTACGACCAGAGACAAGGTAACGATAACGCAGATATTAAACGTGATTTTATTTTTCAGGTTCATTTTCATAGAAGTAATACCCTTTTTCCTTTTATTCTTATAAATCATTCCTTAATTCCAGCTCAATTTTATCATACTTTTAACAATCTTACTACCTTTCGCCCAATTTAGGCGGTAAAATCAGTAGTTTTATGTATATTTCATATAAAATAATGACATTCTCATGGATGTTAGCTGTTAATATTGTGTAAAAGCTTATTTGTTTTTTTATTTCTGTTATACTTTATTCACATGATACGTATCAAATTAAATTTTAAGCAAAGGGGAACAAGATATGGAAAAGAATATGACAGATAATGCAAGAAGCAGTTCGAATGTATTGAAATTCATCCTGTTGAACCTGATTGGCATTTTTATGTTTTTTGTTACCATCAGCGTAGGCGGAAAAAGTTCAATTCCCATTGACCATATTGTAACAGGACTCCGCTCGATTCCTTATTTTGAAGTAGTTTATGCGGGCCTGATCGTTGTCGTGGGCGCCATTCTTCCGTTTGTCCGGAAAACCTGGAACAAGGATGCCGTAACAACTATTTTCTCAATCTTCAAAGTAATCGGTATCGGAGTCGTCGGAATGGCCATCTTCGGCTGGGGGCCGGAAAGCTTCCACACCCCGGATATGCTGCCTTTCGTATTTAATAAAGTGGTAATCCCGGTCACGATTCTTGTACCGGTAGGGGCCGTATTCCTGTCCTTCCTGATTAACTACGGACTCATGGAATTTATCGGTGTATTTATGAAACCGGTTATGAGACCAATCTGGAAGACGCCGGGACGTTCTGCCGTCGATGCGGTTGCCTCCTTCGTGGGAAGCTACTCCGTGGGACTGCTGATTACAAACCGTGTATACAAGGAAGGCTTTTATTCCGAAAAAGAGGCCAGCATTATTGCCACCGGCTTCTCCACCGTATCCGCCACCTTTATGATCGTCGTAGCAAAGACGCTTGGTCTTATGGATCACTGGAACCTGTATTTCTGGACCACGCTGATTATCACCTTTGTTGTTACAGCCATTACTACACGGATCTATCCGCTGTGCAAAAAATCTGATAAGGGATATAACAACATGGAAGTAACTCCAGAACCGAAAGTAGAAAAAGGCAAGCTTGTTTCCACCGCCTTTGCCGAGGGGTTACATGCCTGTTCACGCGCTCCTAAATTTGTGGACGGTCTTGTCAAAACTTTGTGGACGGCCTGAACATGGCTCTTAACATCGGCCCTACCCTGATGGCAATCGGTTTCCTCGGACTTGTACTTGCGGCCTTTACACCGGTATTTGACATTCTGGGATATCTTTTCCTCCCGTTCACCATGCTTTTGGGCTTTGGCTCCGAAGCAGCTATGGTTGCAAAGGGCTGTGCAATCAGCCTTGCAGAGATGTTCCTGCCGGCCAATATCGTAGCCACAGCTACTCCGGCCACACAGGCAGTCATTGCAATCGTATGTGTTTCCGAGATTCTGTTCTTCTCGGCATCTATTCCGTGTATCCTCGGAACGGATATCAAGCTCAGCCTGAAGGATATACTGATCATCTGGTTTGAGAGGGTTGTACTTTCACTTATTTTGGCAGCTCCGGTCGTACACCTGCTTTTTTAAGGTGTATATACCGGCAAACGGCGCAGGACTCAAAATCCTGCGCCGTTTCTACTTTTATTTTAATGCTGCGTTTAAGTACCCGCCTTCAGAATCCCCTTTAATTGAAATCCTTTGTCTTCCACGGCTTCTCTAAAAAGGGCATCCTCCACATTTTCTCTCATCACCACCTTTGCCGTTCCCTTTTCAAGGTTAACATCGGCAAAGACAACTCCGTTTATTCCGGCCAGGGCGCTCTCCACGGACTGTTTGCAAGTGCCACAGTGCATTCCTTCAATCTGAAGCGTTTTGGAGAGAGTGTCCGTACCTGCCGGTTTCCCGGCAGCCATAAACGGCTCCACACTGCCTCCGGCGCTGCAGGAAGAGCTTCCTCCCGAACAGCCGGAACAACCGCAGCAGCCGCCTCCCTTGCCGCCGTAATGCCTCAGAGTGGAGCGGAGTGCCAGAAGCAGCAGAGCCGCTACCACTGTTAAGATGATAATATCAATTGTATGCATACCGCATCCTCTTTTCTGGTATCTGTACCGATACCGTTCATATTCGTCAGTTTCGTTTCTTTGCATGACGGGTAACCGTCTTTTATTATATCATATACTTTATAGATTATCACTCCGGCAAAATATAAAATCAGGAAGCCGCTTCCACCGAGCTTCTTGCATAAGACTTCTGAGCCCTGTACGGATCCGGCCTGAACAGCATAAAGAGCATAAATGCCAGACAGATGAATGCAATAACGGTCCACACGTTAAACGCTACAACGCCGGCTGCCAGACCGCCCAGCTGATAAATACACAGGGCAACGACATAAGCAAAGATGTTCTGGTAAAGAATGGCAAACCAGAACCATTTCCTGGACTGGAACTGCTGCGCCATCGTGGCAATCGCCGCCAGGCACGGTGAATCCAGAAGGTTAAATACCAGGAAGGAGAAGGCTGCAACCGCGGACGGGAACCATGACTGGATAGCTGCCGCAACTGCATCCGGATCCTCGGAAAGTTCCTCCGATACATTGGCCAGAACTCCCATCGTACTTACGATCGCTTCTTTTGCTGTAAAGCCGGAAATCGAAGCCGCCACCGGCTGCCACTCGCCAAAGCCGAGCGGACGGAACACAATTGCAATCGCTCCGCCAATTACGGAGAGAAGAGAGGCGGAGGACTCTTCCACAATGCCGAAAGCCCCGTTCTCAAAGCCAAAGGTTGATAACGCCCACATTACTACACAAGCCAGGAACAGAATGGTTCCCGCTTTGATGATAAATCCTTTCAGACGCTCCCAGACATGGAGAAGCACCGTCTTTGCGGAAGGAATATGGTAAGCCGGAAGCTCCATTACAAAAGGAGCCGGTTTGCCGGAAAATGGTTTTGTCTTCTTTAACATGATAGCCGAGACAAGTACTGCTCCAATTCCTAGGAAGTACATGAGAGGCGCCATCATACCGCCGATAGCCGCGCTGCCTGTCATATGGCCGGCCATAACGCCTCCCATCAGGGCAATAACCGGAAGTTTTGCGCCGCAGGGTACAAAGGTAGCCGTCATAATGGTAAGACGCCTGTCGTTATCCTGCTCAATCGTCTTAGATGCCATAATGCCCGGAATTCCGCAGCCGGATGAAATCAGCAGCGGGATAAAGCTCTTGCCGGAAAGTCCGAAATGGCGGAATACGCGATCCATTACAAATGCGATACGCACCATGTAGCCGCAGTCTTCCAAAATGGACAGGAAGAGGAACAGGATCGCCATCTGTGGAACAAATCCGAGAACAGCTCCGACGCCGCCTATAATTCCGTCCACAACGAGGCTGGTCATCAGTACCGATGCACCGGCCGTTTCAAGCAACCCTCCGGCCCATCCCTGGACAGCGGCAACAAAAGTGTCATTGGTCCAGTCAGTCACAAGAGTTCCCAGTGTTGTTACGGAAACATAGTAAACACCCCACATAACAAGGACAAAAATCGGGATTCCCAGAATCCTGTTTGTGACAATGCTGTCAATCCTGTCTGAAACACTCATTTTAGCCGCCGGTTTCTTAACCGTCGCTTCAATCAGCTTCTGAATATACTGGTATCTCTGATCCGTGATGACGGATTCAGCGTCATCGTCATATTCTTTTTCAAGTTCACCGGCATATTTAGAATACCGGTTTCCGGCTGCCAGCCCAAACTGTTCCAGAACTTTACTATCCTGTTCCAGCAGCTTGATGGCATACCACCTTTTTTCACCTTCCGGCACGCCTGCGGGAAGTTCGGATTCAATCTGTTCCACTCTCGACTCAATCCAGTTGTCAAAGATGGGACGAAGTTCAGGTTCCTGCGCCTTCTTTGCCGCGCCGACCGCCTCTTCCACCACTTCCTTAAGGCCCGTCTTCCTGAGAGCGGACGTCTCAACAATCGGACAGCCCAGCTTCTTTGATAATACCTCCACATCAATCCTGATGTCATTTTTCCTCATCAGATCGGCCATATTGAGGGCAAGCACCACCGGAATTCCGGTTTCAAGAAGCTGTGTCGTCAGATACAGGTTTCTTTCAATATTAGTCGCATCCACCAGATCGATAATAACGTCCGGTTTCTCATTTAAAATAAAGTCCCTGGAAACAACCTCCTCCAGTGTGTACGGAGAAAGGGAATAGATCCCCGGAAGATCGGTGATATTCACTTCCTCTCCTGTCTTACTCTCTTTCAGTTTCCCTGTCTTCTTCTCAACCGTTACTCCCGGCCAGTTTCCAACATACTGATTTGCTCCCGTAAGTGCGTTAAACATAGTTGTTTTACCGCAGTTTGGGTTGCCTGCCAATGCAATATGTATTGCCATTTTTTCATCCTCCTGCCATTCTCACATTTATTTAGTAACCGTTCAGACAGCATGAACTGTTACTTTATTTACCTGACAATATTAGTTATTCTAAGCTAACCATTCATTAAAATTTTATGCTGCCGTGTCTCAGGCGCTTATTTCCTCAATATCCACACAGTCAGCATCATCCTTTCGCAGAGAAAGCTCATATCCCCTGACGGTTACTTCAACCGGATCTCCTAAAGGCGCCACTTTTCTCACATAAATCTCGCTTCCCTTCGTGATGCCCATATCCATAATACGCCGTTTATAGGCCCCCTCCCCGTGAATCTTGACTACTTTTACAGTGGAACCCACTTTTGCTTCTTTCAGTGTCATTATGATACTCCTTCCCGTCAATCTTCCATTATCTCTTTTATATCAACTATTAATCGCATCCGACATACGAATCATACCAGGATGTGTCTGGCCTGCTCTTTATTGATTGCCACTCTGGATTCTTTCACATGGACGATAACGTCACCATTAAGCTGTGTAATCAGCTTCACAGAAGTGCCTTCATTAAATCCCATTGAATGAAGATGGGAACGCACGTCGGAATTTCCGCTCACTTTCTTTATTGTATAGGACGAACCTACCATACCCATTGAGATTGGCATATTTACCTCCCTTTCCATATCATCACCTTTTCACGCATGACATTAGGACACACAAACCAAAATTAGTTCTTTCTAACCCACAAATAAGGTTAGCACATACTAACTTTATTGTCAATGTTTTTTTGAATATTTTTTCCAATTACTCCCAATATCAAACGAAGTACCATAGCCATCTATAGATTCTTTGGTGCCGCCGCCTCTCCATTCTCTTGTATGTGATGATTTAACATAAAAAATCCCCCTTAAGTAGATTTTGGTTATTTACCTTGTCTTCTTAAGGGGAATCATATCATGATTATCACTGCGTTTTCTTCTGTTCTTCATATTTTGCAATCAGACTTACATTTGCCGCTTCAAACTCGTTAAAAACACCGGAATCAAACTCACCGGCCGGAATCTTTCCCTCATACCAGTCGCGTTTGCTGAAATATTCGGCAAGCTCCTGCGTTCTGAACTGATATCCATGCCTGGCAAAATCTCATTTTTGGCAATGCGCAGACTCTCCTGTGTCAGGTTCCACAGGTCTTCTTTAAATAAATATAACTGCTGTTTGGAAATATGTACTGGTCGCCGTCGTACCCGGCATTCCCCTCCTTCACGCGGAATGTTTTCCTGATTGCTTCAATGGAGGCTGCCATGTCCGAATACTCGGCCCTCACCGCCTCATCTTCCGTGTAAAGCAGACGTCCGTAGGCTCCGACATTACATAAACAGTTTCCTTGTCATAAGCCCATATATGGTAATCCGGTAAGTTTACATAACTCCCATCCCGATACGCTGCAATTCCAAACAGCAGCCCGTCACCCATTTTTTCATAAGATGCTTTTTGCTGTACCAACACATAGGGGGGAGTTCCATCCTTATCCTCAATCCTGTATTTCCCCTGCCATCCGGCCGGAAATTCGAAGATGTAATCTTTCGTCTCAACCCGTTCAAAGCGCTCCTGCTCCCCGTCGGAGTGTTCCTCCAACCCGGCCGTTTGCGACATCTCCGGAAATGTTGTCTCAGATCCTTGTACTATCTTCTGGCTCTGCGTTGTCTCAGGCGGTCTTTCCGGTTCTCCCGCATCTTCCGTCACCGTACTTTCCGGGCTGCTTACTTTTCCCGTACTCTGCACGTTTGCTTCTCCTTTTCCGGAGCAGCCGGCCAGCAGTAAGGCGCAGAAGGCGCCCAGCAAAGACTGCTTTTGCATATCTCATACTAATCTCCTTCTGCTTATAATAATTGAACAGCCGTCAACTGTCCTGTTTACAGATTTCAAATGCCTCATACTCCTTGTCAAAATGGTATCCCAGCTTCAGAGCCAGGGCCAGTGATGCCTTGTTGTGTGCGTCCCAGGCGGGATACAGCCCTCTGTCCAGACACTCCAGAATCAGCCTGGCGGCGCATGCCCGGGCAAGTCCCCGGCGGCGGTGTTCCTCCTTTGTATCGATCTCGATTTCAATACCGCCCTGATAAACCGTATAGGAAGAAGCTCCGGCAGCCAGCGTACCGTCAAAGAGCACAGCCGTTCCGATTCCCCGCTCCCTGTAATCGGCAAACGTCGGAAACTGCGAACAGAGATCAGACGACCACTCCTCTTTTCCTGCCATATGGTATATCCTCTCGTCTATCATTCTGATTTCATATCCGGCCGGCAGTATCCGCGACATCTTCATTAACTTTTCACGGTCAAATATATCATACTCTTTTCAGCGCGTAGCGCACAATAGGTTTTGCCGCGTCTTTGTAAACCTGTCTAATCACCGACGACCACTGCCCGTTCTGGGGGACCATAATTGTAAAACGGCCCTTTTCCTCCATCCACCTGGCGGCCAGCTCCCGGCACGGCGCGCCCGCGAAAAAGCAGAAGTCGGCAATGAACAGCATGGCGGAACTCGGATGGACAGTCGAGTCCGCCCACGCACTGCCCATTTCACCCTGTAGAACCGACCGGATCATGGTCTCCTCCCAGCCTTCAAACAGCGGTACCAGCTTTATTAGATTCTTGTCCGTTATTTTATATATCTCCATCTCTTCCATCCTCTGTCAAGTCATCCGTATTTTTATATTGTTTTTCTGTCTTACGTCTTTTGTCAGGCAATACGTTTTCGTTTGAACAAAGAGGCGCCCCTCTCTGAGCCTCCCATCTGGACAAATATTCCGCCCATGATCAGCAGCAGTCCGATAACTGAATACCGATCAATCGGCTCGTTCAGGAGCAGTGCCGAATACAATACCGCCATGAACGGCGTAATATATGCAAAGTTGGAAAGTTTGGCCGTATCCCCATTCTGGAGCGCCAGGGCCCACATCAAAAATGCTGCCGCATCCATAAAGACTCCCAGCCATATAATTCCGGCGGTCTGCGACCCGGTCAAAGCGATGGATTCTCCCTCCGCCAGAAACCAAATCCCCGAAAACAGAGCGGCTGAGAAAAAATAGACCGTCATACTGACAAACTGATCCCTATTTTCCTTTTTGTTCAGCACATTAAAAGCTCCGTAACAGACAGCCGCCGCCACGCAGCTTACAATTCCCCGCAGATTCCCCGACAAAAGCCCTTCCATGCTGCCCTTCGACGCCACCAGAACCACGCCCGAAAATGAAGCGAAAATCGCCATACTCTTGCGCCAGGTAAACCTCTCTCCCAGCCATAAGCATGAAAACACCACAGTCATCACAGGCCAAAGGTAATTAATGATACAGGCATCGCCGGCCGCCAGCCCGGACAGTCCGTAAAAATACAGAACCGAATAGAGAAATTTCCCCATAAATCCAAGCGCAATCATTTTCACATAATCTTTTGGCCTATATTGCAGAAACCGTTTTAAATTTCCGCATGCCAGGTTCAGGACGGCCATAAAAATAAAGGCAATCATCGAACTGATAAATACGGTTTTTGCATTGCTTAACCCACTCAGCAATAGCTTGGTAAACGGCGGCATCATCCCCCACAGCATGATTGTCCCCCCGGCCAGAATATATTCTTTTTTCATCCCCATGTCTCCCTGTCGTTATCATATATTTTTCAACCAGTAGTTCACTGTTATCACAGTATAGTACAGGGGCTTCCGGCAAACTGTAATCTATGTTACAATTATACAGGATATGTAATTCAATACCGGTTTTGAAAGGAGACATCCATGATAAAAGTGCCTGAATCCCTGTTCTGTTACTTTGAACAAGCGGGGATTACGCGAACCATTCCCCCCGGGGGGCTTATCTACATGCAGGGCGAACCGTCCGGGACCATCTATCTGATCAAAAAAGGCCGCGTCCGCATTTATTATATAGCCGACGACGGCAGGGAAGTGACGCTGGCAGTCGCCGGAGCAGGACGGCTGATAGGGGACTCCTCTTTCCTGGCGCAGTCCTCGCGTCCCACAACCGTCAGCGCCGTACCGGAAGTACAACTTATCTCCTGTACGACGAAAAGCCTTATGCCATACCTGATGCAGTCGGAAGAACTGTGCCTCATCCTCTTTCAGCTTCTCACCGACACCTGCAACTACCTCTGCAGCCAGGTAAGACGCCTGACACTCTATAACCGGCACCAAAAGGTTGCCAGCTTCCTCCTCGACGAGACTGAGACGCCAAATCCCGACAAGGGGATTATTGGCTCTACCCTCCCCTATTCGCATGAAGAACTGGCGATCTGCGTCGGACTGGAGCCGGGTAACTGTGACAAAGATCCTGAATGAATTTTGCGACGCCGGTTATATAGAGCTTGGATACCGAAAAATAACAGTCACCGGCCGGGCGGGCCTCGAAAGCCTGTTTACCTGACCGGTGTCCAACAGTCTATTATTTTAAGGAGATTGCAAGCCCCACACCGACCTCCTCGACCGGAAGCGTTTCATTCATTCTCGCCTTCGCCCTGAATGAGACGCAGTGACAGGGATAGAAGGATTTTATACCGAGCTTCGCCAGGTATTCCACCGTCTTCTCCAGGCGGCTGTCTGTCTCAAAAAGGTGAAAACCGCCCAATATACCGGCAATGCGCCTCTCGCCGCAGACCTCCATCGCATATTCCACGATATTGCAGATTCCGCTGTGGGAACAGCCGGTCACGATGAACAGCCCCTCTTCCGTCTTGAGCGCCAAGGCCGAATCATCCATCACATAATCGCGTTCCCATTTACTCCGTATCTTCTGTGTTCCGATGGAACTCCTGATTTCAAAATCATTGCGCGCCGGAATCTCACCTAAAAATATACACTTATCACTTATCCGGTACGGCATCCCGGAGGGTCTGTATCTCCCTGCTTTTTCCTTATCTTCCCGAAGCGGTGAGCCTATCTCCAGGCCGCTGTCATCAAGCTTCGGATTAAAGCACTCCGGATGGGCGATAATCTCCACCTTCTTTAAGTCAGCTTGTTTTTCCAGCCAGTAAAATCCTCTCGTATGATCATTATGTCCGTGAGAGAAGACGAGGTGCGTTATCTCCTCAAGCGGGATTCCCATCTGCCCGGCATTCGTTATAAATGCCTGGGAATATCCCGTGTCAAAGAGAATCCGGCAGCCGTCCGCTTCTATATAATAACTCACCGCCGGCTCTCCCAGATAATACTGATCGATATATGTATTGTTATCCATTAGAACCCTGATTTCTATCTCATCCACCTCATCCCACTATTATTTCTGCTGTTCCAGCCAATTTATCTTTGCCAGAAGCCTGCTGTCGTCCGGGGAAAAAGTACGCTCATCGTAACTGTTGAGAAAGTAAATAACGATATCTGTCCCTCTCAGCCCGACAATCTCTTTCCCTGTCTGAGTAAGATAATACTTCATTTCACCGCCCGTGTCCAGCAGAATGCTGCCGTCCAGGGAAATCTCTTTCTGAGCCAGATAGCGGTCCAGATATTTTTCATTTCTCAGTTCGGCTCTCACGGTTCCGATATATCTCAGTCTTTTTGCATATTCCGGCGTTCGGCTGTTAACCGGTGCTGCTGCTTTTCCCTCATTGTAAATGATGAGCTCCGATTTACAGGCGAGATTGGACGGTTCGATATAAAAGCTGTGTTCTGTCGTTCCCCAGCCCAGATCAGCGGGACTCATCCCCAGGAGAAAAACAGGATTTTTTACCGACGGCTCTTCATAATTCCACTCTGAGTCTTTGGTCTGGAAACGGTAATCATTTTTATACGGATACAGGTAAAAGGCGGCTATAATCAGAAGGGCCGGGAGGAGAACCGCGCTCCGCTTCAGTCCTCTGTATCTGACGACGCCTTTTCTGTAATCCCTGTATAAAAATACCAGAATCAACAGGGCGCTCAGAACCGCCAGGACTGAAAGCAGGCTGGACATCTGCGCCAGTTCCCTCACCCCGCATATCAGCATTGGAACGGCAAACGGCAGACAGCCTGCGGCGTTCAGCGCAGGCTCGTCCCAAAACAGGATAAAGTCAGGGATACTTCCCGTCTCTTCTTTATAGCGCAGCGCCCTCCTCTGTCTTAATTTAATACTCAGGCCTGCAGTAAGCCAAATCCAGTAAAGTAAAAGTGAAAAAAACAGGCAGGCCAGGTTTTCCCATATGCCGAAATATTTACTGATTCCCGGTGATCTTAAACGAAAAATCAGGAAATAGGGAATCGCAAGCAGCAAATTAAATGCAGCCATGGTGAGAAGCGCCTTATTTTCCTCTTTCACCGTCACTTCATAAGGCCCATCCGGACGGCAGGGGGAATATACCGTATAGGGCACAGGCGGGCGGACGTCCCCTTTACTGTAAAAAGTAACAAGATTTTTCAGCGGAGCATTATATTCCCAGCCGTTTTCTTCCCATCGCTGCCGGAACTCCAGAAAACGCTCCGAACGCTCCACCTCCTTCGTCCTCTCTGTCAAATATGCCGATCGAAAATTGATACTTCCCCATCATCACCTGCTGAAAGCTTCCTCTGCCGTAACCAAAACAAAGATTCTTAATCAGATGGCCCTCCGCCGCCTTCTGTTCGAAAAAACGTTCCAGCCGTTCTGTCTCAACCAGGCTGTACGGTATCGGATATGTATCGTATTCTTTCACCAATCCCATGCAAAGACCTCCCTTCCGCCTCCGGGGCAATGAAGCTTCTGCCCCTGGCAGATAAACTGTCCGCTGATTTCCTAATATTATTTTATCACATCAGGAAAATGGAAAGTCCTTACAATATTTGATGTTTTCTTACATTTTCTTCGCTTACCTATTCTTCCGCCGCCGATACCTCCGGCGCCGCCACGCTTTGCTTTACGGACATTTTTTCTGCCGTACAATAACAGAGAACGGCAACGATAATGCATACAATTGGGGTCGGAACGATATCACCGAAGGAGGTAAACCAGCCCAGTCCCACCGGTTTTGCAGTCATTGTAATTCCCACAAAAGAGGCAATAGCCCATGAAGCCAGAGCGCCGTATTTACATCCCTCCACGCCGCCGTCGCCCTCTTTGTCATAGCTCTTTCTGTTGCACAGATAGAAATCGGCAATCAGGATACCCGTGATTGGCGCGATGAATACACCAAGCAGGCTTAAAAAGTTCACAAAGTATTTATACACGCCGAGTCCGGCAATCATTGTGCTGATAATACCGACAATAAAGGTCAGCTTCATGCGGGAGATTTTCACCACACCGTCCAGTGTATTCATCAGTCCCAGTACACTCGTATACAGGTTGTTGTCATTGGTGGTCCACTGGCCGATAATCAGGACGACGGCTCCGAAAAAGCCAAGTCCCAGGGACTCTATCATTATCTCCACAATATTCCAGTTGTGGAAAGCATAGTTAAAGAATGCTCCGCACATCAGTACCGGGATATAGCCCCAGAAATGGCCGATGCTGACTCCGATGGCACAGTCCTTCTTCGTGGTAGAAAAACGGCTGAAATCGCCTATCATCGCAATCCCCACCGCAAAGCTTCCCACCACGATAGAGATTCCCATCGGAATTGTGATCGGTTCTCCTACAGGCCCGGCCTCCAATATACTGCTCATCGGAATGATACCGGCTGTTTTCCACACTGCCACGATACACAGGACGAATAAAAGCGGAAGTCCGATCTCGCTGAGTTTTTTAATAGCTTTAAAACCCATAATGGCGGTGAGGGACATGGCCAGTCCGCCGATAATCGTAAAAATAACGGGATTGATCGCAGTTCCCCTCACTTCTCTTATAATAGAGGAAACCGTATTGCCGAACAGATCCGCCTGGAATGCGTACCAGCCAAAGTTGGAAAAGCACAGGATAATGCCGATTATCTTCGCTCCCTGGCGTCCGAACGGCCTTCTGGCTGTAAATGACGTGGATAAATGGAGATGCGTACTCAGATGGCATTCAGCATCCCAAGAAGCGTGATAATTAACGACCCCAGCACACTGACCAGCAGCATCTCTTTAAACGACAGGCCGTTGGCAAGAAGGCCTCCCGTCGCCAGGCCGCTCAGGCCGAAGCCGGAGCCGAGCCAGACCATGCCCTGCTCAAACCAGGTCTGCCTGGCTTTTGGGGGCACCGGAGTTTTTTCATAGTCATTGAATATCTCTGATAACGAATTTTCCCGATTCTTTTCACCCATCTGCATTTCCTCCCTCCTGGCCGTCCAAAAAACGGCATTCCATGTCAAAGCCAAAGAATTCCGGATTCAGAATCTCAAGCCCCCGCTTCGTCCTCCACAACTCATGACACTTAAATCCCAGTACACAAAGCTCCATTCCCTCCGTACAGTTGGGGTTTGTCACAGGCATGCCGGTCTTTCTCTCCACTATGCAGATCAAATCCGGACAGGTCAGCTCCACCTCTTCATCTATCCAGAATATCATATTTTCATTCTTATACCAAACTCTTCCGACCGAGTTTTTATAATCACCACTGCCCTGAAGAAAGATGTTTCCCAGCGTAAAGCCGTCCATGATTTCCCAGTTCGTATCACCTGTCACATTCCCTTCAAACAGCAGTCTTCCCTCTGCGGCCTTAAGGATTGCAGATATGGGATCTCTCCCCTCCGCACAGGCCTGTCTTCTGGCTTTTCCCACCTGCTCCGCATAGGTGAGCGCCGACGGGACAACCGCTTTTTTTAAGTTCCTTCCCTGGATTGGATGATCCGCCATTCCCACCAGGTTGTCGGAGCCAACTGCCATAAAACGCGATAAAGCCTCCGCGCGGGCATCGCTGTCAACCTTTTTAACAATCACCACATCGCCGTACTGTGTAGTTACGGAAAAAGGCGTGATCGGCTGTTCCATCACATAGTAGGTAGAAAACTGAAGCTCCGGGACAGCCCGCCCCGCCGCGTCCGCGTCCACCATATATTTTCCAAGATGTGCGGCCGCAGCCATCGCCTCGCCGGTATTGCCTCCGCCGTATTCAATAGAAACAAGTCCGTCAAAGGCGACGCCCATATGCTCCTCGAGCGCCCTTACGGCCGACGGAATTTCCTCCCCTGTAATCTGAACCTCCTGTCCTTCCGGCATGATGGAACCGCAGAAATAAGGATTGGTAAACCAGGCCTCATCCTGAATCTCATGAAACTCCAGCAGTTTAAACTCTTTTCCCTCCCCAAATTCTTTTTCAACAGCCGCAAGCCCGCTCTGAAGCGAACCGCCCCCTCCTGTCCCAAGGATTGTGCATCCTGTCAGTATATCGCTGACCTCCTGGTAATCCAGCCTTCTCATGATTTTCTCCTCCTTCTTTTAATCTAACCCCTTATCCTATATCAAAGCCACAGGTATCCGTTTTCCCGAAAAACAACTACTGCCCAACAGTTAGCCGGATAGTGTAATTATATCAGTCGTCCTTTATCGCTTCATTATAGTACAGTACAAAATAAACCGGACTATCATTGTAATAATTACAATACCGCGCAGAAATCCGGCTCTAATTTCCGTCGGAGATACCATGTTCCCTGTGGAACATGGTATAATGGCTGCAAAGCGGTCATTATACCGCGCATAAACTGCCGAAACCGGGGAGGGATTTCAATGAGTATTACGGTCCGTGACATTATGGAATTAAATCTTTTAAGAGACTCTGAAATTATATCGGGAAAAAATGGATTAGACAGGGAAGTAACAAGAGTAAATTTTACAGACTGCCCCATTCAGTTCAATGATTTGGAGTACACTCTGGCACTGAAAGGTGATCTTTACATCAGAAGTCTGTACTGGGTGAAGGATGACGAAAAAGAATTATATGACACTTTTTATTTCTACGTAACAAGCGGAAGCTCCTGCTGTCTCGTTACGAATGAATATCTGCCGGAACTTCCAAAACATATTCTGGAATTGACGGATAAGCATAATTATCCTGTTATCAAGATTGACAGCAATGTTCCTTACGGTGATTTAATCCGTGATATATCAGAATTACTGATGACCGAGCAGTCGGAGCTGTTCTTTGAAAATAAACTGAACCGCCTTCTCTATGAGACGCTCTCCACTTCTGAAATACTGGAAATCGGAAAATATATTAACCCTCTTTTCAAAAAAGAGTATATCACTATCTGTCTGAACCTGCCGGGACTTGATAACCGTCAATTCTACAGCCTGCAATCTGATTTGAAGGTACAGTACCAGCTCCGCCTGCGGCGTTACCAGAACGGCGGTTTTATCATTTTCAACTATCAGGAGCGGGCTGAATTTGACGCAGCGCTCCCCGGACTCAGAAAGCTGTTCCATTATTATTGCAACACCTACTCGTCAGGCATCAGCGGAGCATTTGAAAACGCTGCCGACTTTCAGCAGAGTATCCGCCAGGCCTGCTCCTCCCTCAGGATCGGCATTATGCTGAAACAGCAGTGGACTTATCCTGACGATCTGCACATCTATAATCTGCTGATGGCCGTCCACGATAACGCTGCTCTTAAAAACTTTTATACAATGACTCTGGCGCCCCTGATCCAGTACGAAAAACGGTACAGCGTTGATTTGATTAAGACGATAGAAACTTATCTCACCTGTGACGGTGATTATAAAAAAACGGCTATCCTGCTCAAACAGCATGAAAATACAATCCGTTTCCGGATTAACAAGGCAAAAAGCCTGCTGGGCATGGAGAATAGCCATTATAAATTAATTGAGCAGGTGTCTCTGGCCCTGAAGGCGCGCAGTGTTGAGAAATTCTCGGTGAACAGGCCGCCCAACGGACTCTGACGAACTGTAATATAACAGTCATGCAGCACGGACTTATTATCGCTCATCGGCACACAGAAAAACCCGGAAAACAAAAAGTTTTCCGGGTTATCTTACGCTTGGACACAATGTACCCTGAGGGTACTATATAAATTTACTCCGCAGCATCTCCCTGTCCGCAAAGCGGATACGGAGACACTCATGGATTATAGTCGATTACTCGATGATAGATACAACTCTACCGGAACCTACAGTACGTCCGCCTTCACGGATAGCGAAACGAAGACCCTGCTCCATAGCTACTGGATGAATCAGTTCAACTGTCATCTCGATGTTGTCGCCAGGCATACACATCTCTACGCCTTCTGGTAAATCACAAACGCCTGTAACGTCTGTTGTTCTGAAGTAGAACTGTGGACGATAGTTGTTGAAGAATGGTGTATGACGGCCACCCTCGTCCTTTGTCAGAACGTAAACCTGAGCGGTAAATTTCTTATGGCATTTTACAGAACCTGGTTTAACGAGACACTGACCTCTCTGGATCTCTGTTCTCTGAACACCACGAAGAAGAGCACCGATGTTATCACCAGCCTGAGCCTCATCGAGGAGTTTACGGAACATCTCGATACCAGTTACAACTACTTTACGAACCTCTTCAGAGATACCGATGATTTCAACTTCATCAGATACATGAAGTGTACCACGCTCTACACGGCCTGTAGCAACTGTACCACGGCCTGTGATGGAGAATACGTCCTCTACAGGCATAAGGAAAGGTTTGTCTGTCTCACGAACTGGGTCCGGAACATAGCTGTCAACTGCAGCCATAAGTTCAAGAACTTTGTCGCCCCACTCGCTCTTAGGATCTTCAAGAGCTTTTAATGCGGAACCCTGGATAACTGGTGTGTCATCGCCCGGGAATTCGTACTCTGTAAGAAGCTCACGGATTTCCATCTCTACTAATTCAAGTAGCTCTGGATCGTCAACCATATCACACTTGTTCATGAATACTACGATGTAAGGTACACCTACCTGACGAGGAAAGCAGGATATGCTCTCTTGTCTGAGCCATAACACCATCTGTAGCAGCTACTACAAGAATAGCGCCGTCCATCTGGGCAGCACCAGTAATCATGTTCTTAACATAGTCAGCATGGCCTGGGCAGTCAACGTGTGCATAGTGTCTCTTCTCTGTCTCATACTCAACGTGTGCTGTAGAGATTGTGATACCACGCTCTCTCTCTTCTGGAGCTTTATCGATGTTCTCGAATGCAACAGCCTCACCAGTACCTAATCTCTCATGAAGAGTTTTTGTGATAGCAGCTGTTAATGTTGTTTTACCATGGTCAACGTGTCCGATGGTACCAATGTTACAATGAGGTTTGGTTCTTTCAAACTTAGCTTTAGCCATTTTATAACGTCCTCCTTGATTTGCGCCCATCAGGGGGCTTCATAATTTATGTTAGGCTGTCTCTAATTATATTCTATCAGAGCATGTTTTTCAAGCCTATTATTTACTTTCCGGGCAGTTTTGCACTGCCTGGAAAGTTTAAAACGATTTGTTTTCAATTACTTTTCTGCTTTTGTAGCAAGCACTTTTTCCTGAACACTCTTCGGAACCTGCTCGTATTTCTCAAAGAACATGGAGTAGTTACCGCGTCCCTGTGTCTTGGAACGTAAGTCTGTGGAGTAGCCGAACATCTCGGATAACGGAACGTAAGCTCTTACAAGCTTTCCGCCGCCGATATCTTCCATACCTTCGATACGGCCACGACGGGAGTTGATATCACCGATAACATCACCCATATAATCTTCCGGCATTGTTACTTCTACCTTCATGATTGGCTCTACAAGAATAGCGCCTGCTTTGTGCATAGCCTCTTTGAAAGCCATGGAACCGGCGATGTGGAATGCCATCTCACTGGAGTCAACCTCATGGTAGGAACCGTCGTATACGGTAGCTTTAACGCCCAGTACCGGGAATCCGCCAAGGATACCTGCTTTGGTAGCCTCTTTGATACCTTCGCCTACTGCCGGGATATATTCCTTCGGAATAGCGCCGCCGACAACAGTGGATTCGAACTTGAATGTCTCTTCACCGTTGGCATCCATTGGCTCAAAGTGTACCTTACAGTGTCCGTACTGACCACGTCCGCCGGACTGTTTTGCATACTTGCTGTCTACGTCAACGGCCTTTGTAAATGTCTCCTTGTAAGCTACCTGAGGAGCGCCTACGTTAGCTTCTACGTGGAACTCGCGAAGCAGACGGTCAACGATGATTTCAAGATGGAGCTCGCCCATACCTGCGATAATCGTCTGTCCTGTCTCTTTGTCTGTGTAAGCACGGAAAGTAGGATCTTCCTCTGCAAGTTTTGCAAGGGCCTCGCCCATCTTATCCTGTCCTGCTTTTGTCTTCGGCTCAATAGCGATATCGATAACCGGCTCCGGGAATACCATGGATTCCAGGATTACAGGGTGCTGATCGTCACAGATTGTATCACCTGTCGTGGAGAACTTGAATCCGATAGCTGCAGCGATATCGCCGGAGTAAACTTTGTCTAATTCCTGACGTTTGTTCGCATGCATCTGCAGGATACGTCCCACACGCTCTTTTTTACCTTTTGTTGCATTCAGTACGTAGGAACCGGAGTTGATGCTTCCTGAATATACACGGAAGTATGCCAGCTTACCTACGAACGGGTCCGTCATAATCTTGAATACGAGTGCGGAGAACGGGTCTTCATCGGAAGAATGTCTCACAACTTCGTTGCCATCCGGATCAGTACCCTCAATTGCAGGGATATCTAACGGGGAAGGCATAAACTCGATAACTGCATCAAGTAATTTCTGAACGCCCTTATTTCTGTAAGCCGTACCGCAGCAAACCGGGATAGCCTGGCATTCGCAGGTAGCTTTTCTCAATGCTTTCTTAAGCTCATCTACGCTTGGTTCTTCACCTTCCAGATACTGCATCATTAATTCATCGTCAAGCTCGCAGATTTTCTCTACCAGCTCTGTACGGTACAGTTCTGCGTCATCCTGCATGTCTTCCGGGATATCGGTAACGGAGATATCTTCGCCCTTGTCATCGTTGTAGATGTAGGCTTTCATCTCGAACAGGTCGATGATTCCTTTAAACTCATCTTCCTTACCAATCGGAAGCTGTAAGCAAATGGCGTTCTTGCCAAGTCTTGTCTTAATCTGCTCTACGGTTCCATAGAAGTTAGCGCCCAGGATATCCATCTTGTTGATGAATGCCATACGTGGTACATTGTAGGTGTCAGCCTGACGCCATACGTTCTCAGACTGAGGTTCAACACCACCCTTAGCACAGAACACGCCGACCGCACCATCCAGTACACGCAGGGAACGCTCAACCTCTACAGTAAAGTCAACGTGTCCTGGAGTATCAATAATGTTAATACGATGCTCCAGTGCGCCTGGTTTCGGTTTACACTGTTCCTGCAGAGTCCAGTGGCAGGTCGTAGCAGCTGAAGTAATTGTGATACCTCTCTCCTGCTCCTGAGCCATCCAGTCCATGGTAGCCGTACCTTCATGAGTATCACCAATCTTATAGTTTACACCGGTGTAATACAGAATACGCTCCGTGGTTGTTGTCTTACCGGCATCAATATGAGCCATGATACCAATATTTCTGGTTCTCTCCAAAGGATATTCTCTTCCAGCCAATTTGGTTCCTCCTATTAGAATCTGAAGTGGGAGAAGGCCTTGTTAGCCTCTGCCATCTTATGCATGTCTTCTTTCTTCTTCACGGCTGCACCTGTATTGTTGGATGCATCCAGAAGCTCTTTAGCAAGTCTGTCTTCCTGAGTCTTCTCGCCTCTCTTACGGGAGAACATGGAGTGATCCAGCGAAGTGCCAAGGTCTGACGTCTCTCCGGCTTAACCTCGATCGGCACCTGATAGGTAGCACCGCCGATACGTTTTGCCTTAACCTCCAGAACAGGCATGATGTTGTTCATAGCTTCCTCGAATACTTCTACAGCGTCTTTGCCTGTCTCAGCTGCGATACGGTCAAAAGCACCGTATACGATTTTCTGTGCAACACCCTTCTTTACCATCTAACATAATGTTGTTGATCAGCTTGGTTACAACCTTGTTGTTGTATAAAGGATCTGCTAATACATCTCTTTTCTGAATATGTCCTTTACGTGGCACGTTACTTCCCTCCTTAATATCTGCTCCAGCTCCGGAAATTGGGCCGAAGCTTCTCATTAGATCTTAGGTACTCGCATTAAATGCTTAGTGATGCTTCCTCACTCATAGAATGCGTTCGCGCTCGGTTCTATGATTACCTGCAACCTACAGGGTCAATATCAAAGTCCGGCACAACAATTCAAATGAATTCTACCTAAATTTCGTTTTAATTACTTTTTGTCTTTTGGTCTCTTAGCGCCGTATTTGGAACGAGCCTGCTTTCTGTTTGCAACACCTGCGGTATCAAGAGTACCTCTGATGATGTGGTATCTTGTACCTGGTAAGTCTTTAACACGGCCGCCACGGATCAGAACAACGCTATGCTCCTGAAGGTTGTGTCCCTCTCCTGGGATATAGCTTGTTACTTCGATACCGTTGGAAAGACGAACTCTGGCAATCTTTCTAAGTGCAGAGTTAGGTTTCTTAGGTGTAGCAGTCTTAACGGCTGTACACACACCTCTCTTCTGTGGTGCAGAAATGTTGGTAGCTCTCTTCTGTAAAGAGTTGTATCCTTTCTGCAGAGCTGGTGCAGTAGATTTCTTTACAGATGTCTGTCTTCCTTTTCTAACTAACTGGTTAAATGTTGGCATACTTTTCACCTCCTGTGATATTGTCTGTGGTTGCTTTTTAAGCTCTTATTTTTACGCACAAAAATACACTCGCATTTTTACACGCCTACTTATTATATACAGTTTGTCAATTTGTGTCAAGGCATAAAATGTAAAAAAAAACTGCTTTTTCGGCGTATTTATGGTTTTTTTCAGATATGCCCGCGTGGATTGCGGGTGAAGCGGCGTAAGTAGCCTCCTCTTTCCGGATAAGCCCATCAAAACAGCTACATGGATTCTTCCCAATATTATGCAGAATCATTCATTTAAACCGGATTTTAAGTATGAAACCAAAAAGCAGTTACCATCTCTGTCCCGCCGCTTCCCTCTGACAGGAACTCCCTGGCAGGAAGTTATGATGATAACTGCCTTTTTCGTTTTTAACCATTATATTTTTATCATCTTCTGCCATTCTTCCGGCGGCTTTTATCTCCCGAAAGGTTACTTTTTCCGCAACAGTTCAGCCATGATGTATTCCGCGAGGTGTTTTGCTGTTTTTTGCGAAAATCCCGAGTTGTGCGGCGCGAAACGGCGTTTTTTTGCCGTTTCTGTGCATCATTTGTTACGGTTTAGCCGAAGGCTGAACTGTAACCTTTTTCCTGGCGGCCAGAAAATAGTTGACGGGGCGTTCAAACAGCGCCTCCCGCTCCATTATCTCAAATCCCCCGTTCTCAATCATCTGTTCCAGACTCTCCGGCGTGTAAAACTCTACAAAGGGCATCTTTCCGGTGCGGCTTCTATACCATTTACGCAAAGCTTCCTTTGTAAAGCTGTGTTTCAGGCAGTCGGCTGCCACAAAAATGTAACCGCCCGGCTTTACAAGCTCCTGCAGTCGCTTCATTGCCGCAGCCTGATCCGGCATATATAAAAGCACATTAAAAATCATAACCGCATCGTACGTACCCGGCTTTAGTTCTTCCATAAACATATCGCCCTGGATGAAATCGATATTACCGGCTTCGGCCTTCTTTGCTTTTTCCCTCGCCTGGCGGAGCATCTCCGGCGCGGTATCCACCGCCGTCATCTCCGCTACGCTGCCGGCCAGTTCTATCGTAGTCACACCGGTCCCGCAGCCGATATCAAGAGCCTTGTCGCTGTCCTTCAAGTATTTCTTGGTGTAATCAATTGTTTTCCTGTAGGCTTCCTCATATGTCGTTAAAATCTGAGTATCGAATATCTCCGATCGCTTATTCCAGTATGCCTCGTTTTCTGAATAATTTTCCTGCTCCTGCTTCATTTTGTTTGCCCTCCCCATTTGCTTCCTGTTTTTACCGGATGAATTAAAACGGGTCAATCGTCACGTTTTTTTTCTGAAAGAAGAGAGATTCCCGCACATGCAAGGCCGAGTCCCAGCATAAAGAAGCCCGAATACATGTCTATCGCCTTCATAACCGACAAAACCGCCACAGCAATTCCCATTGCCAGAGAAAGAGCTTTGAAGACGATCGGGATAATCCGGTTAGCAACCGGTCTGTCGTTCACCGGCCCGTCATTCGTCTTAATCTGCATCAGCTGATCCACCGATATCCCAAATATTCCCGCCAGTTTTGGCAGTGAATTGACATCCGGATATGACAAATCCCGTTCCCACTTTGAAACGGCCTTATCCGTAACCCCCATTTTTTCGGCCAGCTCCAATTGTGTCATTCCCTTTTCTTTTCTATATTCCGCAATCAGCATTCCAAATGTCCGGTTCCTCATAAAATCATCCTCCATTTATTTTGATGACTGCATCGTAACATTTTCCCGTGAACCATTCAACCGACCGGCAGTTTAGTCCGGTAGACCTGCGGTTTACCTCCCCCTTCGGTTCAAAACAGTTTTCTTCTATTCTAATATCTGCCCGGGAATATGTCAAATCTCCCTGTTCCCGGTCTGCTGTGCCAGCTTCATATATAAAAGCGGATAAGGATTCCCCTGTTCATCCGTCTCCGTTCTTTTATATACCCTGAACCCTTCATGTTCATAAAAGCCTATTGCCTGCGGATTCTGCTCATTTACACAGACTTCATCAATCCCGTATCGTCTGATTCCATACCGGAGCATCCGGCTTCCCAGACCTTTCCCCCTCTGCTACGGTAGAATAAACAGCATCTCCAGCTTACTGCCGCCGATTCCCATGAATGCCGCCGGAAAGCCATCCGGGGCCGCCGCGACCAGCGATGCGGATCTCTTTTAATGCCTCCGGTACGTATACCGCAATTTGTTCCACCTCTTCGTCGGACAGGAATAAATGGGTTGCCTTCACCGACTTTCTCCATACCTGAGTCAGACGGTTTATCAGTGCCTCATCCCGAACATCGGCAGCAAAGATTTCTGTCTTCCCGCTGTCACTCTGTTCCTCCAAAACCTTTTTTGGCCGCTCCTGCCCGATATCCTCCGGCCTTATCTTTTCCATAACCTCATAGACTAGTATCACGCCGTTTTCAACCTCCCATTTATCATGATAAGATGTTTTATATCCCAGCGTTTCATATAAATGACAAGCCGGAAGCGATGCATCCAGATAAATTCTGCCGTAATCCGAAAAAATTTCTTCCTCCAGCTTCTTTATTATATATGTGCCATACCCCTTTCCCTGAAAAGACGGAGAAACGTAGACTCTTGTGATATGGTCACCTTCCCTGCTCCCGGTTCCTGCTAGACATCCCTCCACTAAAAGCATTCTTATATTTCCGTTCCTGATGTCTTTTCGGACTGCATCTTCACAGTGCAGTCCGGCAAAAAAATCCACCACCTCTTTCGGATAGTATTTCGGATATACCGAAGCAATCGTCTCCTGCACCAGTTTCGTTATCTGCGGTGCAAACTCTTCCGAAGCATTTTTATATTCCAGCATGTTATTTCATCCCTTTTCTTCCTGTTTCTTTATTGATTAGGCTCTGAAGTCCACTCCGTCAGCAGTATATCGCCGCTGAAAGCGCGGCTGTCTCCATTTGATTTGTGTAAATAAACATCCTCATCCGGGTAATAGCAGGTATCCTCTTTTTCAACCGTCCCGATATCCAAAATCAACATAGGCTCCGTTCCGGAGTTATAGAAAGTATGGGCAAGCATTTTCCTCCCGGTTTGGCTATAAAATCTCCTGCCGTCACTTCCTGCTCCCTGTCATTCAGCCGCAGTGTCCCGCTTCCCGACAATACGTAAAAAAACTCTTCCTGCTGGGAATGACTGTGATATTTCGTGCTGAACGCCTTGGGAGGAATGCTGTCCAGATTCGCATATATTTTTTCACTTCCGGCATACTTTCCCAGTTCTTTCGTCATTAATCCTGCCTTATCCGACCAGATAAATTCTGCCGGAATTTCATCAATATTGCCTTTTATTTTCATCTAATCTCCTTGTTTCCATCTGTTCCTGTTTCCTGATTTACCGTTGTTACTTCCTGTTTTCTTTCTCATTGGCCGCTTCTGCATGCTCCGGTATCTATAAATAATCCCCCTGCAATTTCAACTGCATTTGATCACTTAACGGCACAAATCCCAGCTTTTCATACAGGGGACGCCCCATCTGCGTGGCGTCGAGCAGGAGCTTTCCAACACCCAGCCGGCCCGCTTCCTTAATCAGCATCCGTACCAGTTTTTCTGCATGCCCGCGCCTTCGGTACCCCTGCACCGTATAAACATTCAGCAGCTCGGCGCAGACTCCGGTCGGACAGCTCGGGAGCGGAGCCGTATGGAAAATGCAGGCCATACAGGAGGAAATGATTCTATCCCCTTCAACTGCAATAAAAATAACCATATCATCCTTTTCCATATGTTCTTCCACATAATCCCGCGTCCTCTTCCTGAATAATTCCAGCTCATCGATTTGTCTGATGGAAGCAGCAAATTCCACCCGGTTTTCAACAAAACGCTCTATATCACCTCGGTTTGCACGCCTGTATTCCATAAAACACCTCCTGATTCAGCAGCTTCTATTTCAACCGCCCTCTCTCCCTCGGGCCAAATCATTTATAATTCCATATCCGCCCAGTCAACCAAATCTTCTCCACCGGTTCCCTTATAAAAATCCTGAAATAAAACAATCGCCGTATCGAGAGTCAGAACCTGCGCCGGCCGGACTTATCAGGGGCGGACGCTCCGTTCATGGGGGGAAATATATCCTTCAATATATAAAAGAATTCCTGCAGCGCGGGAGATGATACAGACGGATTATCATAGCCATGCTCCTCCACCTGCTCTGTCTGCTCCCGGTACCAGCTCAGGAAGTCCTTCTCCCCCTCCGGAGCCTTACTTTTTTCAAAAACCATTAAATCATAACTCATCCGCATCCCTCCCTGCCTTACTCATCCTGTAAAACCTCAATCAGATTATCACTGACACAGCCTGCTGCCAAAGCAGTCTGGCGGACAAATACCCCCGCCCGGGTAACCGCCGTCTGTCATATCAGCTAATTATCATTTTATAGAATTTTGTTCAAATAAGCTACAGCTATCTCAATTATTTACTTTACAATTTTGTTAACATTCATATCATACCATGAAAAATTTATGGTATAATGACCGCATGACGGTTATTATACCGCGCATAAACGGTTTCTGCGTTCACCGCAGATCCGGCACAGCTTATGAAAGGTTAAGGCAGCGGCTCTGGTATAGCCCTGCCGCGGTGAGACAACCATGAGATGCAAAACAGAACGTATTCAACAGGATTTGGAATCACTATCCAGATTTAATTTAACTCCCGGCAGCGGCGCACCAGGCTTTCCTACACAAAAGAATTTTCCGGCGCCCGTGATTATCTCAAGCAGAGGATGGCGGAGGCGGGGCTGAAGGTGCATGAAGATCCGGCCGGAAATATCATCGGCAGGTATCCCGAAGGTGGAAAGACCGGCTGTCATGACCGGCGCCATTTTGACACCGTTTTCCACGGCGGAAATTTTGACGGGCAAGCCGGAGTTTGCGCTGCTCTTGAAGCTGCCCGGGTAATGAGTGAGAATCATATCACCCCCTATTATCCCATTGATTTCATCGCCATGCCGGAGGAGGAGGGCACCCGGTTCGGAGGCGGACTGTTCGGAAGCCGGGCCATCTGCTGCGGCGTCACCCCGGATGAGTTAAAGAAATAAAAGACGCCGATAAAATCACATTATATCAGGCGCTGAAGGATTACGGCTTAAATCCCGATGAGATAGAAAGCGCCCGGAAAAAGCCGGAGGATATCGCCGCTTTTATTGAACTGCATATTGAACAGGGCCCCGTCCTTGAACAGAATCAGAAAGATATCGGTATCGTCGATGCAATTGTCAGCCTGGAATGCTATGACGTCCTGGTCAGAGGACGGGCCGATCACGCCGGTACGACACCGATAGATATGCGTGCAGACGCCCTACTGGCCGCGGCAAAAGCGATTGCGGCGGCAACCGGCAGGGCGGCCGCCTGCGGCGACGGGACGGTGATTACCTTTGGCTGTATGGATTCCTCACCGAAATCCGCCAATGTAGTTCCGTCGCAGGTTACCTTCACCGCCGATTGCAGAAGCTCCGACATCCGGTCAATCCGAACGGTTATGGAGGCCTTCCGTGAAACGCTCCGGGAAAGTACGGAACACTGCCCCGATTTATCATTTGAAATTAGCAGGACATTACAGGCAGACCCTGCCGCCATGGATATGCGTCTGAAAAAGATAATTGAAGATGCGGCCGATGAGCTTTCACTGTCCTCGATGCATCTGTTGTCCGGCGCCGGTCACGATACGATGAACTTTAAAAACATGTGTCCGCTGGCCATGATATTTGTTCCAAGCAAAGGCGGAAGAAGCCACTGCCCGGAAGAATGGACTGATTACCGGCAGATCAGTGACGGAGCCGACGTTTTACTCCGCACAATCATAAAAGCTGCCGCCCATGAAATTTGAAAGGAGATTTAAAAATCATGAAACTTGTCATTATCGAACCGCTGGGAGTAGAACAGGGAAAACTGCTGTCAATGGCGCAGGAGGCGCTTCCGGAGGATCTGGAAACCGTATACTACGACACCCGTGTAACCGGAACAAAGGAGCTGATTGAGCGCGGAAAAGATGCCGACATCATTGTTGTCTCCAACCTTCCCATGAACAGCGAAGTAATCGAGGGCTGCAAAAACCTGAAGCTTCTCTCCGTTGCCTTCACCGGCGTGGATCACATCGCCATGGATACATGCCGGAAAAACGGCGTAACCGTCTGCAACTGCGCAGGATATTCCACTGTCGCCGTGGCTGACCTCGTATTTGGCATGATTATCTCCCTGTACAGAAATATCATCCCCTGCAATGCAGCCGTCAGAAACGAAGGGACAAAAGACGGCCTGGTTGGTTTTGAACTGGAGGGCAAAAAATTCGGCATTGTGGGCACCGGGGCCATCGGACTGCGCACGGCAAAGATTGCCCGGGCTTTCGGGTGTGAAGTATACGCTTACAGCAGAACGGTTAAGGAGATAGAAGGAGTTACCTATGTTCCTCTGGATGAGCTTCTCTCCGTCTGCGATATCGTCTCCCTCCATACGCCTCTGACCCCGGAGACAAAGGGACTGATTGGAAAAAAAGAGCTTTCAATGATGAAGAAAAGCGCCATCCTCATCAATACGGCCCGCGGCCCTGTGGTGGACAGCGATGCGCTTGCAAATGCCCTGAACAGCGGCGCCATCGCCGGGGCCGCCATTGATGTATTCGAAACCGAACCGCCGATTAAAAAGGAGCATCCGCTGCTGAACGCCAAAAATGTAATCGCAACTCCCCATATCGCTTTTGCCACAAAAGAAGCGCTTGTAAAACGTGCTGTGATTGTATTTGATAATGTGGCTAAATGGGCTGCGGGTGATGTTCAGAATGTTATGAAATAGATAATGGAGATTTAACTGAGGTTGGAGGACGCGTCCGGAACGGACCATGTCCGGTGTGGTGAGGGGGATGGCTGAGTCTTCCGTCCCCGGTTGAAGGTGGTCGTGAGGGGGAATCCGGCCTGAATGAATTGCTGCGGGGACCGTTTGCACTCTTTGGAGTGCGCAACAGTGCTAAGCTCGTGAGGGACCTCGCTAAGCACCGGCGGACTCCATGTCCCTCCGCAATTGATTCCGCCTACTTCGGTCAGGTTATCGCAGGGACGGAAGACTCAGGCGGAAGTTTTCGCGACACCGGACATGGTCCGTTCCGGGCGCTGATTGTCTCTAACCTTAAATGGGGAGGGCCCTGTCGCGGCCACTACGTATTTACGGCAGGCCGATATCAAAATCTTCCACAATTTTTTTAAAGTCCATTGATGGTATATCGTATTTCCTGTACATGGTAGCACTGAGTGGCCGCGACAAGGTCCGCCCCCCGCACTTAACGCGTGAGACACTCAGCGGCCGCAGGCCAGAGGACGGGCCGATACACCCGGCGGAGTCTTTCGTTCCGGCGAAAACCTTCCGGGAGAAGGAGATACTGCCGACATCTTCCGGCGGAGAAGGAGAGAATGATATCCGGAAGGACGTTCGCCCGAGAGATGATAGCTCTTAGGCAGGGGAGACAAAGCGCGCCGGGCGGATTTTAGCCCTACAAGGGCAAAATCCGGGACAACTTGAGCTTCGAACTCATTCGGAGTTCGGAGCGAATTTGTCCGTAACCCTGGGGCTTTGCCTCTGTCTTAGAGCTATCCCTCGAAGCAGTCCAGCCGGATATCATTCTCTCCGGCTCCGCCCTGCGAAAACAAAACCACAGTATCTCCTTCTCCAGCCAGCGATGCCAAACCCCCCGGGACGAAAGACTCATATACACACCCCACCACCCCGTCCGCTGGCCGTACCGGCGGCGTCCTCACCTGCTTAACTAAATCTCTTTACTATTCCTCCAAAAGACTCATAGCAGCCTCCACAAAAGTCCCTGCCCCGATATATAATACCGAATCGTCCACACAGTACCGTGCATTATGAGCCGGATAATATTCCCCGTCCCGCGGGTTTGCCATCGCAGTCTGAAGGTAGAAATAACACCCCGGCGCTTTCTGGAAGAAAAAGGCACAGTCCTCCCCTCCCATTTCCGGTTTGTTAATCGACCGTACACGTTCTTCCCCCGCTATCTTTTTTGCCGCTTTTCTCACATGCTCCGAGACCGTTGCGTCATTTGAAAGAGGCGGATAGGGCTGATCAATCCTGAATGTGTAATCAGCTCTCATAGCCTTTGCCGTGTGGTCTATAATCTCCTCAATCCGTTTCATGACAAAATTTCTGGATTCCATATCCACGTTTCGCACGGTGCCTATAAATTCCGCCTCATCGGGTATAATATTACTGGTCCCGTTCCCCGCCCTGACGGTTGCAATCGTGATTACACTGGAATTGAGGGGAGACACCTCTCTACTGACAATATATTGAAGGTTATTGATAATCAGCACGGCCGCCGCAATCGGATCAATGCACTCGTCAGGAGCACATCCATGTCCGCCTCTCCCTTTGACCGTCACATAGATTTGTTCGTCTGATGCGGATACGTATTTATTGCTGATAATAACGGCTCCGTTCTGATAAGGCTCCTCTGTCTTTCTCGTTGTATGCAGGGCAAGCATATAGTCCACTTTCGGATTCTCCATAACCCCGTCCTTTACCATTGGTTCCGCGCCGCCCGGCCATTCCTCTCCTGGCTGGAACAACAGTCTGACCGTCCCGTTTATCTCACTTTCGTGGCGTTTTAATAATTTTGCGGCCGCCAGCAAAATTGCCGTATGGGCATCGTGGCCGCAGGCATGCATATTCTTATTTTCCGAGCTGAATTCAAGACCTGTGTCCTCCTCAATCGGAAGTCCGTCCATATCGCCCCTTATGGCAACTGTTTTGCCCTGCCCGTTGCCAAAATCCGCCACAATACCGGAGTGACCCGTATATGTCTTATATGTAATACCCATCCGGTCGAGTTGTTCCGTCACAAAGCGGAAGGTTTCCGGCAATATCAGTCCAACCTCCGGAATCCGGTGAAGACTGCGTCTCCATAAAATCAGCTCCTCCTTTATCTCAAGAGCTTCACTCAAGATATCTCTTTTCATTTATTATCACTACCCTTTCTTAATTTCTTAAATTTACGCCCTGCTGCTTACTAAAACGGTCCGTATCCAACCTTTACCGCAAAAATTAGGAACGCAAAGGTTATCACTACCCACACTGCGTAAAGCGGAGCCAGGAACTTGATCCATTTCCCCCAGGGGACCTTGGCCATTGATAAAGCAGCCATCAGAGTTGCACAGGTAGGGGTGACTACGTTTGTAAATGAATCTCCGAACTGGAATGCCAGAACCGCCGTCTGCCTTGTCACTCCCAGCACATCGGAAAGCGGGGCCATAATCGGCATCGTAACCGCCGCCTGACCGGAGCCGGAGGGTATCAGGATGTTTAAAATATTCTGGACAACGAACATACCGCAGGCGCTGAGCGCTGCAGGCAGCCCCTGCAAAAGTCCCGACATAAAGTGGATAACCGTATCAATAATATTTGTGCTTTGAAGAATATAAGTCGCCGCGCCGCAAAGTCCGATTGCCATTCCCGCCCACAAAAGGTTTCCGCAGCCTTTGATAAATTCATCCGTCATCTCACCCGGCTTAAGTCCTCCCACGATTCCGGCTAAAACTCCGGCAATCAGAAAGACAGCGGAAAGCTCGTCGATATAAAGCCAAACTGAGTAACTCCGACTATAAGAGCCACTACGCTGCCTACTAAAATCAAAAGCACCAGCTTATGCCGTATCGTCAGCTTCGGCACATTATAAACATCAATATTAACAACATGGGTTTTATCTTCCTCATAAACCGGACTGGACTCCGGATTTTTACGGACCTTTATCGCGTGCATCGTTACATAAACAATACTAACGGAAGGCAACAAAAGCGGCTATCCTCAGCCACATCCCGAAAACAGGCGCAGTCCCGCAATTCCCTGTGCCACTCCGACTGTAAAGGCGTTGGTAAATCCGCCGGAATAGCCGCAGGCCGCCGCCATCCATACAATACCCATGGCCGTCATCGAGTCAAATCCCATGGCAAGGCAGACGGTGACCATTAGTGGAAAGAAGGCCAGGAATTCTTCAAAGTTCCTGCGCAGGCCGAGCCGAGGCCGAATACCACCATGCAAATCGGCACAAGCAGAATCTCTTTTCCCGCCATTTTCTTAATCAGGTTCGCCATTCCCACATGAAGCGCTCCTGTCGCATCCATAATTCCAAATACCCCTCCGATGATTAAGAGGAAGAAAATAATATATCCGGAATTTTGCAATCCAATCGTCAATGATTCAAAAAACTCAAAAAACCCAATAGGCGTCTGGTCAATGTAATGGAAGGTGTCAGGATTAACCAGCATTCGTCCCGTAGCAGGATCTGCCACTCTGTCATACAAGCCGGCCGGAACTACGTAGCTGGCAATTGCACTGGCCAGTACGATAATTACCAGGATCAGCATTGCGTTCGGAGCCTTCAACTTTAACTTTTTCTTTTTTTCACTCATTAAAAAACCTCCTCCTGTTTATTTTGTTAATTTATAATAAAATCTGCCGTCTTCCTTTATCCCCCCTTTGCCCAGATTTCAGCTCTCCTTTTTTCATTCGGTAATAGAGGACGGAACATCCCGCTCCTAATATAAACACGATTCCCGAAGAATAGAACGGCAGCAAAGCTGCCTGCTCCGTATATAAAACCGGCAAATAAAGCCCCGAACACCTTTCCCGCATACTGGCAGGAATTAAACATACCGGCGACACTGCCGCTGTTTTCCTTATTGCTGTCCTCCGTCGCCATTGTCTGCTGAAGAGGCAGGTACAGCGCATTAACCGCATAAAATATAAAGTTGCCAACCACAAAAGCCGGGACATCCGATACAAGCGGAACCGTTACCGCCACGACGCCGTTTATAAAAAGACAGGCGATAATCGAGCGCTTGACCTCCGTCTTCTTCATCAGCCAGGCTCCCACTGTAAAATCCACAATGAGTGTAATGCCCCCTATCCCGGCCCGAATCAGGCCATTGTAATAATTGGGGAATTTAAGCGCCTCCTTGACATAATAGTTATATGCGTTGTCATACGCAGTCGTGGCAAAGCTGGCACAAAATACGGAGGCCATGAACACGGCCAGCAATACCGTAATATTTGATCCGCTCTTCTTTTGGTCCGGCAAGCTCCTTTCCTCCCAGGCAGGCTCCGGATCCTTAACAGTCAATAAAAGTATGAGGGCAAACAGGAATATCGCCACGACCTGAATCTGGAAAGCCAGTTCAATAGATATGCTGCCCAAAAAACCTCCTATCGAATATCCAACCGCACAGCCCGCCGTTGACAAAACCGAATAGTAAAGCATACCCCGGCTCCGTTCCTCGGCTCCGGTAAGATTGATCAGGCCGGCCAGTGTGGCTACCGGAACGGCAGAACAGGTAATTCCGCCGGCCAGACGGCATATGATGATCTCTGCCTGCGTAACCGAATAGTAAAACGCAATCTGTGTAACTGCATAAGTGACAAATCCAATAAAAATCACTTTCGTACAGCCGATTTTCCCGCACAGCCTTCCCCAAACGGGAGCCATAAAAAAGGAGGCCCCGGCCATTGCCGCAAAACTCACCCCAAACATATAATCGGGAAGGCCCAGTTCCAGAAACATCGCCGGTGTTATGGGATTAATGAGATTAGAAAAAGCCCAGAAAAACGCATGAAAAAATAATAAACGCTTTGCATCAGCCTTTTTCATGCCTTTAATTCGATTCAACACCACTCTCCCCCTTTAAAACCCCCGCAATACTGTCTGTGTACTGCGCCTTAATTGTCAGATGTTTTTTGCGCTTTACGCAATATATTTGTCAATTACATCTTTGTATAGTATAATAAAAAATAATCCATTTGAGAAATACAAATTATCTTTCAGTGTGAATCAGAAATTTAATAAGAATTACAAAGTGCCGGGAGGAATATATGGATACCGAAACATTGAAAACATTTTTATTATTAGCCAACACAAAAAATTTCAGCCGGACAGCCGAAATCATGTTCGTATCACAATCTGCCGTCACGGCGCGGATTAAATCGATTGAAGCGGAACTCAACAAGACCCTCTTCGTGCGCAACAAAACCTCTGTGGAACTGACTCCCCATGGAAAAATATTTATCCACTATGCAAAGAGCATCTGCAATCTGGATCTGGAATCAAAAAAAGCCCTCGATGTATCCGGCAGATTCACGTCCCGTCTGTCAATCGCGGCTCCGGAAACCATCTGGCAGTCTACGGTCTTCTCAAAATTCCGTACGCTCATAGAAAAATATCCCAACATCTCATTCAACGTGAATGTTCTGCATTCCAACGATATCGTAGACGGGATTCTGGACGACAATATCGATATCGGCTTTGTGCTGAACCGTCCCACCCACCGTAGGATAGAGACTGTGGAGCTATGGAATTGCGGCTATGTCCTTGTTAAGTCACCTGCTCTGAAACTGAACTCCCGCTATTTCTCTCCCGATACGCTGGATGATTTTCCTTACATCGATATGGACTGGGGGATGGCATTTTCGAATTGGCTCAATACGTATTTTTATCCACGAATCTATCCGTTTCACACGATTCACGGGTATCTGTGCATGAATCTGCTTCTGGAAGGCCTCGGCGTCTGTTTCCTACCTGAGCGGATCGCTTCCTCCTATATCGAAAGCGGCCGGCTTGAAAAAATACCTTATGAATATTCGGGCTATCGCCTATCGAATCCGGTTTCCTGGTATGGCCTAAAACAATTCCAGTATTTTGACTCCTTACCTCAGAAACCTTAAAAGCCGCGTTTCAGGGGAATCCTTCACCGTCAATCCGTGATAACCCGGACACTCCCTACACAGGCCGCCGTTTCCTATTGCTCACGGTCTTCGCGTTTTACCGTCATTGCACATCCATCAATAAATAAAGGGCTATAAATTAAGTCCCTTATTAGGAATCGCCAGTTCCGGCAAATGCCGGTTCTGGTAAATTTTTAAGATTATGTGATTTTTGATTCATGCGGTGTCCTCCTTGTAACTTAATGCCATGATGTTGGAGTCAAAAGGTCTTTTGACCCCTTTGATACCGGATTGCTCCGCAGATTATAACAAACTTTATTTGATGTGCTGTAGCGACATGATTCCCTGCCGCCGCAGGCATTGGCTCACTTAGCGAGTGTAACGAGCATAGTGGTAAACCCTCTTTGAGTTGCGATCCTCCGCGGAGCGGTTTTTTTAACAGGAAAACTTTCCTGTTAAATAAAAGGTTCTACTGAATGTTGGGGTGTGCTGAAAGCACACTTCCAACATTCTTTCGTTAATAAAATACATCTATAAGAAGCCTCCTAAACGCATTATCCCGACCAAAGTTTAATGTTACGGAGGTGACCCCTTATAGATGTACCCTAATTATACCAAGGCTTTCCTTAACTTGGAAGGTGTTTCTATTAAAAAAGTGGTTCAGGCAGACTCTTTCATTAAAATTTTCATCCAGTCCCAACCGGTAGAACAGACTTGTCCCTGCTGTGGGGCTAAAACAAAACGGATTCATGATTACCGTTTACAAGAAGTCCAGGACATTCCTTACTGGGAAAACAAGTAATCCTGCTTCTTCGCAAACGCCGCTACCTCTGCCCATACTGCCGCAAACGGTTCACGGAACCCTATTCGTTCCTCCCCAGCTACCACCGCAGGACCCGCAGGCTGGCATTTTACATTGTCTCCCTGCTCCGGCAGACCTTTTCCTTAAAACAGAGCGCAGAGCTTACCGGTGTTTCCGTCCAGACGGTCTGCCGCCTTCTGGACACGATTTGCTATCCTCCACCTGGCCAGCTTCCGCAAGCTCTTTCTATTGACGAATTCAAAGGCAATGCTTCTACCGGTAAATATCAGTGCATTCTGGTTGATCCGAAAAGCGCCGGATCCTCGACATTCTCCCCGGATCGGACCCAGAGCCATCTGGCTGATTATTGGCGGAACATTCCCAGGAAAGAACGCCTGAAGGTAAAGTTCTTCGTCTGCGATATGTGGCGCCCCTACACCGAACTTGCACAAACCTTCTTTCCAAACGCTACAATCATCGTGGATAAATATCATTTCATCCGGCAGGTGACATGGGCGATTGAAAATGTACGCAAACGGCGCACGCTCCATGCCGGTTTCTCTGCGTAAGTATTATAAACGCAGCCGGAAACTCATTCTGACCCGCTATAAAAAGCTGAAGGATGAGAACAAACAGGCCTGTGATTTAATGCTTCACTATAGCGAGGATCTGCGTCTGGCACACCGCATGAAAGAGTGGTTCTATGATATCTGCCAGATGGAAGCGTATCGTCAGCAGCAGAGGGAATTCGATGACTGGATTGCAAATGCACAGAGCTGTGGGATCAAGGAATTTGAGGACTGTGCCAAGACCTACAGGGCCTGGCGAAATCCTGAATGCCTTTAAATACGGGTTGACAAATGGTCCCACAGAAGGATTTAACAACAAGATAAAGGTATTAAAACGGAGCAGCTACGGAATCCGGAATTTCAAACGGTTCCGAACCCGGATACTTCACTGTACATCATAGGATAAAAAGGTCGGTAATGCGGAGGCTTATTTGGCATGCAAAATCAGTAAAACCTGGAACTAAACATAAAAAGGGCCCTTTTCATAGAATTGGGGCGGGATTTTAACAAATCCCACCCCAACTATTGACAAAGAGCCAATAAAAAATGCACGCTCTATGTATCATTACATAAAGTGTGCATGATTTAAATCTATAAATTTATGAGCCCTGCTTCCATCTCCTCAATATCAAATCCACCGGCCCGCGCAGCGAAGTCACCACCATGATACCTGCGGCCAGCGCTACGGCCAGGCCCAGAGCCGACCGGGCCTTCTCAGCAAAGACAGGCAGATCCATTCTCAGATCCGCACTCACCGCGCCAATAAAGCGCCCGCCAGGATAAAGGAATTACGGTCGGCATCAGCACGGTTGTCGCCGGTGTCTTTAAAATCCTCGCCCATACCTCGGCGTAAATTGTGATAAGAATGGCCGATAAAAAAAATCCCAGGTATTGATTATCCACGAAGTGGATAAAAACAAGATAAAGCCCCCAGAGACGGCGCCTCCAACGGCGGAAATCATTCTCTGCCCCTCGTATTAAAGAGAACCGCAAACCCGAGTGAGCCGAAAAAGGACGCGGCTACCGCATAACAGAACTCTCTCATAAGGAACCTCCCGTCAGGATGATTGCTATAATAAAGCCTCCTGCGACACAGACCGCTGTTATAATCGCCTCTGAAAAATGCAGCAGGCCGCTGATCATATCCCCGCTGATAAAATCACGGAACGAGTTTGTCAACAGCACCCCCGGTATCAGCAGCATGATATTGCCTATCATAATCGTATCCAAATGCCGGCCAAGACCGGCAAAACAGACAAAGATACATAAAAGCCCCGACAGGATGGAACAGATGATATTGGAGAATATCTGTTTCATCTTCATAGACTGCAGGCCGTTACAAGGTCAGTTTCAGCAGTACGCCGACAAATGCGGCGGCAAATCCGTCCCTCAGTGTGCCCCCGAAAAAAACAGTAAAGGCCGCCGCCACCATCGCACAGAACGGCAATCTGAAGAGCCGGTGGATATTCTTTGCTCTTTACAATTGCATCGAATTCCTCTTCGATCGCCTGCCGGGGCAGATGTTCCGAACAGATTTTCCTGGACAGATTATTAAGTCTGTCCAGCTTATACATATTCGTGCCGTAGTTTAATATTCTCCTGGTCTGGGTAATCCACTCCCCGTCTGACGTTTCCAGGGAAACAATGATACATGAGGCGATGGAGAAAATGTGGCTCTGGCGGACGCCGTAGGCCAGCTGCATATGCGGCTGATCGTATCCTCCACCCGGCTGATCTCAGCGCCGTTAATCAGGAGCTGTTCCCCGATATTTATCGCACAGGTAAGTATCTGTTCATTTGTCATGTATTTGATTCCTTAATTTTCTTAAAACGTTTCAATGCATCGCGGTATGCCACAATGATTGCTTTCGTGGAAGAACCATAGTAGCGTCTTTTAACCTCAGCTTCAATTTGCTCTGCATCGGTTACGAACTTTTTGCCGATAAACAGCCTTCGGATAAAATCCTTGGTAAGTTCCAGAGTCCTTGAACAATCTACCTCAATAATCTCTTCCGTCTCCGGTATGATCTCAAACGCAATATAAAATGTCCCGTAAACCTTCGTAATCGCATTATCCAGATTCGTCCTGGACTCGCCGATAATATATACCGTTTCTCCCTGATTCATATCCCTGCCCCCCTATGAAATCTACGCCGGAAACTTTCCGGCATTTACTGATCACAGCCCGCTGAAAACGCGGTTTCACGCCGTGTAACACGGGATTTTCGTGCAATTGCACACGAAAACACCTCGCAGGACAGTGGCTGTAAAAAGTAACTGCCCGGCTCCTATTTGTTATTATACGGCAGGTAATATTTTTCTGTCAAGAAAGGACACCTTCTGTCATTTCACGAAAGGTTACAGTTCAGCCTTCGGCTTAAAAACGCCGTTGATTGTGGTGAAAAGTTCACTTTTCATCGCGTCGCGCCGCACAACTCGGGATTTTCGCAAAAAACAGCGAAAACACCTCGCGGAATACATCATGGCTGAACTGTTACCACGAAAGCTCTTCATATATAATTTGTGAAATTCTGCCGATTGCCTCTCTCCCGTCCTTATTGGTTTTCACCCCATTTGTCAGTACGGCCAGAATATAGGGATGTCCGAAGGATGATTCCGCCGTCATTTTCCAGAAAATCCAAATCACCGCACTTATGCGCCACTTCCACGTCCTCAGGCAGATAGAGCTGAAGGCGTCCCGACTGCTGCTGCCGTTTCAGAATATCCAGCATCAGGGCGCTGGCTTTCCTGTCCACACAGCTTCCCTCATAAATTTTTTTCAGGATCAGCATGATATCATCGGCACAGATAAAATTATCACGGCCCTGTTTTTTCGCTTCTGAATCCATCATCTTCCGGCCCAATACCGCTTCCTTCAGTCCCAGTTCTGCCGCCATCCTGTTAATCCTGTCCATGCCCAGCATCTGTATCAGAATATTCGTGGCCTCATTGTCACTGACTATAATCATCAAGGTCAGTATCTCTCTCAGTGAAAATTCATGGCCCGGCTCCAGTTCCTTAAGGACTCCGTCTCCGCCGGTTCTCATTTCCTGCGTAATTTTTATCTTTTCTTCCAGGGACAGTTCCCCTGCGCAGACACGGCGCATCAGCTCGGCCATGATAACCAGCTTTATCATGCTGGCCGAAGGGACACGCCTGTCCCCGTCTATGGAAAACCCGTCCTGTTCCTTTAAATCGAACAGCGCTACGCAGATATTCCCTGTCTGAGACTCAATAAATTCATTGATCCGGTTTTTCAATTCTTCCCTGTATGCCATTTCCCCTCTCCTTCGCGCGGAGCGTGCAGGTCACCGCCTTCAATTAAAAAACCCGGCAAAAAACAGGTATTCCTGTTCTTTGCTGGGTTTCATTCGCTCCAATATAGTGTTTGCTATATCATACAAAGTGAAGCAGCTCTTCATTTGTATTTATTTGGTTTGTGCTTTATCTTTTGTATTTTAAAATGTTATCTTTTGTCGTCGTTTCTTTTGTATTTCTGTTGTTCTTTTGTGGATGCCGTCTTTTGTACTTTTGTGTACATTCTTTTGTACTTCGTAAAGCGCTTATGTACTTTCCGTTACAAATCCTTTGTATCTGCGTACTTTTTCTTTGGTAAACCTTCTTATGTAAGTTATCTTTTGTATATGGTTAACCACGAACTAAGTATAATATAAAATGAGAGGCTTGTCAATTATTAAGACGTATTTGTCGAAATATTTGTCACTGCTTATTCCCTCCGGCTTTACAGCCGTCATAATATTCCTTATATCTTCCAAATTTTTTCCGGTAAATATCTGTCCGGACCAGATCCGGACAAACGATTCCTAGAGGCGGCACGTCGTAATCCTCCAGATTCTCAATTCTTCCCATCAGAGATGCTGACTTCCCTTCTCTCTATTCTGCACATTTAACGACTAAAACCCGTAAAAGAACGGATATTTCAGTTCTTTTACGGGTTTTATCTGCACTAAGTAAAATGAAATACGTCAGGAAAAGGCCAAAGGCCATCGCCGTCTCCACTACCCGGATTTTCCAGAGAGAAATTCATATGAAGCTTGAGTAAATCCTGCAATGGAAATGTAAGAATTCTTAGGATAGCCGTAATAGCAACAGAAAGAGAAATAGTTTAGAATAATAATAAACGTATCAAACCGGTGGTTGTCCGGCGGCAGTTTTCGTCAATGCTGCCGCACAGCCGCCTTAACAGAAAGGGGAAATTGTATGAAGCTTCTGAGAACCGTCGCTCTGTTTGCCATATGCCTGACAGCGCTGCTGTCCGCAGCCGGCTGTTCGGAAAAAGGAACTGAATCTTTTAACGCCGTTATCACGGAGATTACCGAGGACGGAATCACTGCCAGGCCGTTTGAGGATGAAGAGATACTGAAAAAAGCATCTGTCATCAGACTGGACCAGTCTGTACTTTCCGCCAATCCGGTTCCGGATTTTTTACCCGGCGATACGGCGCGCATTGTGTGGAACGGAAAAGTGAAGAAAGGAGAACCTGCTTCCCTGGAGCATGTCTTTGCCGTCTACAGTCTGCCCCCTTTGTACAGTGAAGAATTGTTCAACGCCAGAAATGAATATATCGGCGACGCCCCCGCAGACGGACGGCTTCTGGGCCTTCTGGCCGAGTATTTCAACATAGAAGAAAAAAGGTCGTTGGAACTTCAAACATCCGGAGAACCATATACCATGACGGTACATTTCGAAAGTGAACCGGATCTGAGACGCATGAGCCAGACGGCATGCAGCCTCCTCGCCCTGATCGGAAACTGCGGTGAAATCCGCTGGGATTATCCTCTAAAGGCAGCGATGTAAAAAGGCGTCAGTATCACCACAGCTGATGCCGAAGAACTGCTCAATTAGAAGATTTGAAGAAGTATGGGTGAAACAGAGGAATCGCTTCACCGGCTTCTTGAGAACATTGTACGGCTTACCGAGATTAACCGGTAGCCATTCCCGCAAACAATAAACTTTCAAAACCGGCTGCAGGAAAGGAAATGGGAATATATGGGATATTTTATCAAGAAACAAAACAGAAAGAATATAACAAGATTTTTTACGTTCCTGTCACTCTGCTTTCTACTGTCAGGAACCGCTCCTCTGACCGCCCTGGCCCATGATGCCGAGTGGGGCATGTGGCGCGGCGAGCAGAATGCACTGATCATCGGTACCATAACAGAAACAGAGGGGAACCTGTATCAGATTACGGTAAACCACGCACTCACCTGCGGCCCGGAAGGCGCTGAAAAAAACGTGATAGACAGGATGCTTCCGCTCAGCGAAATACCCGGTGAACTGACGGCAGATTTTACCGGATATCAGGAGAACTGTATTCCTACACCACTTCCTACCATGGCAGGGAGAAGCTGGAAAAGGGTGATTTCGTTCTTCTCTCCCTGGATAAGAAGGGAGAAATCTGGAAGCTGGTCTGGCCGCCCTATGAATTGAGCGGCACCGATCCCCAGACACTTGAGCTGCTTCCCGAAAAAGAGAAGACCAACACGGCTGCTGCCTGGAGATATTCATCCGTTCCGGCGGCAGTATCAACGACTTCTTTTTTTCCGGCGCAAACAGCCTTTCGGCAAATATTCTGCAGGAGGACGGCTCCGTCAAAAGGGAACTGCTGTGGGGCGGCAGGAAGGAACGGAGTCTGAAACGGCTGATAAGAGTACGTCCGGCCGGAACATATCAGATGAAACAGCCGCCTTAGCCGGTGCCGGTGACAGCAGCGGCGCGGCAGACGGCCGAAACCGCCTTATCAGAGAGACGGGCGAAGGTTCATACCGCTCCAGCTTCTGGCCCTTGATTGCTGTTTCTGTCGTTGTCTGTATTCTCTGTTTCGGTCTTGGAGTTATTTGGGAAATACACCGAAAAAAGAATAGGAAATAACTGGAGCGTGGCTGAAAATTGCTTTCCGTCAGATGTGCGGCACACTTTGCGGCACATTTGGCGGGAATGAATTTTGAGACACGCTCTAATGCGCCGTCTCCTGTTCCTCTTTCAGGTAGCAAACAAGCGCCCCCAACAGATTGGACACATTCAAATATTGACATGTGACCACCTCGGCTCTTCTGACTATATAGGTGAATTCACTGTATATTTCATCCAGATTTTTTCTGATATACTCCATCAGAAGAGGCTGTCCGCTGATCCCGCCGCCGATGGCGAACCGCTCCGGATCCAAGATGTTTTGCAGATTAAAAATCTGGATAGCAAGCTCTCTCGTATATTCGTCAAGGCATTCCAGTGCTTCCTTGTCGCCGTCTCCCGCCAGCAAAAACACCTGTTTCCCATCCAGCGCTTCACAGGGCAGCTTCTTTTTCTCAGCCACCCTCTTTACAAGCGACACTCCGCCGCAGCGGTTTCCCCATATATTCCCGGAATCCGGCTTTTCCGTACCCGCCGTGCAGATAAAGGATACCTCTCCTGCTGAAAAATGACTTCCCTTGTATAGTTTTCCGTCTTTAATAATTCCGCCCCCGATCATTGTACCCAGGACGAGGACTACTCCGTTTTCCACATCAGACAGACACCCCAGCTCCGCCTCAGCCATTGCCGCACATTTTCCGTCATTCTCAATATGGATTTTTGTTGGACACCGCTTTAAAAGAGCTTCTTTCATGGCAAAGCCTTCGTTATATCGAAGCGCTCCTCCTGTGTAAAAGTATCCTTTCCGGCTGTCGATAATCCCCGGGGCCGCAATAGCCATGCCGTCTATCTCACCCGCAAATCTGTCATACAGCTTCCAGGGGCCTCCACCAGCTCATCGCGCCCTCTTTTGGGGTGGGGAGCTGATCCGTCATCATCACATAATATGCTCCGTCCATCAGCGCATATTTTATGAAAGAACCTCCTATATCGATTACAAGATATCTCATCACGCCACCCCCGTTCCATCAAAAACCACTCTATAATTGTGTCAGGTCTTTACCGTCAAACACGCTCTCCCAGTCACTCTTAAAATCAGCCACCGCCTTGCCGATGGCCGCCATCCCCATCGCCTCGTGGAGAAGCTGCGGCGAAAGCGTCGCCGTCTGGGCCCCGGCTGCAAAAGCAGCATTCACCTGTGCGATATTTTTAAAGCTGGCCGCCAGGATTTTTGTATTATATCCGTAAGCTCTGATTTGCTCCGCCAGACAGGCTATAGTGTCATAGGCATCAATATCCAGATTCTCCATCCTGTTATAATACGGCGCGATAAAGTCGGCTCCTGTCTCCAGCGCCAGATATCCCTGAATTTTCGAATAGACTGCCGTAGCAGTAACTCCTATCCTGTCTTTTTTCAAAGCTCTCATCACCTTCAGACCGTTTTCGTTAACCGGCACCTTGATAAATACCTTATCATCCACCTTATTTAAAACCGTGTCGGCTTCCCTGAGCATCGTGCCTTCATCCGGCGCCGTAAGCTGTATATGCAGGGAACGCTCCGCTCCGATTATTGCTCTGATTTGCCGGAAATGACGATAAAAATCTATCTTCCCCTCTTTTTTAATAATAGAAGGGTTGCTGGTCACTCCTGTAATGGGATAAATGGCGATGTATTTCTGTATCTCCTGAATATTGGCCGTATCAAATAAAAACTCCATGTCTTCCTGTCCTCCGTTTCCTGCTCTTAAAAACTGCCGTTCTAAAAATTCTGTTCCGTCCTCTCTATAATATCATCCTGTGTCTGGCGTGACAATGCATTAAAGAAAGCCGAATATCCGGCAACCCGGACAATCAGGTCGCGGTACTCCTCGGGATTTTTCTGTGCTGCTTTTAGTGTCTCTCTTGAGACAACATTGTACTGGACATGATAGCCGTGAAGACGGTTAAAAATGTTCTGAGCACGCATGGTCAGTTTCTGTCTGTCTTCCGGTTTTGACAGAAGCTGCGGCGTCACCTTCTGGTTAAGCAGGACTCCGCCGGTAATTTCCTTTGTGGGCAGTTTAGCAACCGTCTTAAATACGGCCGTCGGCCCTTTCCTGTCCATCCCGTGGCTCGGTGAGCAGCCCTCCGCCAGAGGTTCGTTCGCCTTTCTGCCGTCCGGTGTGGCGAGCGTTCCCATGCCCTGTCCCACATTGGCCGAAATGGACGAGGTTCCGGCATAATAGATGCCTCCTATCGGCCCCCTGCCGTATCTGGTGTTATGATATTTCTTTATCTCGTCGATATATACCTCATAAGCGCTTCGGATAAGAGAATCCACATAATCCTCATCATTGCCGTATTTAGGTGCTGCCAGCAGAAGATTTCTAATCCAGAGCCCCTTCTCCCCTTCAAAGTTATTCATTAGGGCGTCCCAAAGCTCAGCCGGAGTCATGCTTTTATCCTCAAAAACACATTTTTTTATTGCTGCGAGGGAATCAGCCATGTTGGCAATTCCTACCTGGAGGCCGCTGATAAAGTCATAGACGGCCCCGCCTTCTTTCAGTGTCTTCCCCCTTCCGATACAGTCCTCCACCAGAGAGGAACACAGCACGTCGGGCACTGTCTCCTCCAGAACCATATCACAGCAGGTCTCTATAATTACGCTGTGCTTCGTGAAATTCCTGATAATTTTATCCCAGGCACGTTCCACGTCTCCATAGCAGGTCATATCCCTGAAATGTCCCGCGCCTTCACACAGTTTCACTCCCGACTCCGGATCCACGCCGTCATTCATTGCTATCAGCAGGGATTTGGGGAAATTCAGGAAACTCATTCCGGTGCAGCGGTATCCCCATTTTCCCGGTACTGCCGTCTCTACACAGCCGATTGCACTGTAATTATACGCGTCTTCCTCCTTGACTCCCTTTTCAATGAAGGAGGGGATAATAATCTCATCATTATTAAAGGCTGGCATGCCAAACCCAGACGCACCACTTCGATGCATTCGTTCATAAATTCAGCGCTGAGTCCGGCATGGTAACGGACCGTCAGATTGGGCTGGGGCAGCTTTGTCTGAGCCACGCTCTTTAAAATCAGCCAGGTCATCGGATTCACCGCGTCTTTTTTGTCCGCCGTCTGTCCGCCTACCGTAACATTCTGGTACAGCGGACTGCCGGCGCTGAACTGGGTGTGGGACCAGCTCCTGATTTTGTTAATCGTGAAGGTTTTCAGCCAAAGGTTCGTCATTTTCTCGCAGGCGCTTTCCTCCGTCTCTTTTCCGCTTTCAAGATCCTTCTTGTAAAACGGATAAAGATATTGATCCATTCTGCCATAGGAGAGGGAATGGCCATTGGATTCAATTTGCAGCACAAGATGGATCAGCCACATGGACTGAAGCGCCTCAGCGAAGCTTTCCGCCGGTTCATAGGGAACCTTTGAAAGAATGCGTGCCATTTCCCGAAGCTCGGCCGCCCTCCTCATTTCATCAGGTTCCCCCTTCTCAAGCCCGGCCGCCTGGGCCAGGGCAAGCTCTGAATAGCGGGATGCAAAATTTCTAACGGCCTCAATGACAATCAGGATCGCCTGGTAAAAATAAAATTTCTTTAAATTCTCAGCCTCCGTAAGCTCCAGCCGTTCCATCGCTTCCCTGGTGCGCCTCTCGTAATCCTTAAGTCCCAGTCTCATGACCTTTTCATATTCCACGGCCAAATGTGCATCACCGGAAGTGATATTCCCCTCCGCCTTAATAATCCCGAGGTAATAGAAAATCCGGCTCGACTCCGGCATTGCCGCAAGTCCCCTGTCCTTCGTCGTATTATGTTCCCAATACGGAGCCAGCTCCCTGAGCTTTTCCTTTGTCTCCTCTGTTATGTAAAAAACATCCCCGTCTCTTTTCTCAAACCGGTCCAGTTCCTCCATCACCCAGTCCATCGCATATTCCGGAAATATCGGAGCCGCCCGGTTGGCAGACGCCTGGTTTCCTGCAAGCAGGGTCTGCGGCTCAATGTAAATTGTCATATGTTCCAAAATATTCCGGAGCATATAGGCCCTTTTGAGAACCACCGGCTTATCCGCGTGCATTCGGTAGCTTTCCGTCGTAAGTACTGCACGCTCCGCGCAGACATACGGCTTCGCATTCAGAAGTTCTTCCCTGAAATTATGCATACGTTCCGTCAGCTTTCCAAAGTGATTGTTTTCCATGGCTGTTTCCTCCTCAAAACCTTGAAATGTAAAGCTTTGCGATTCTTTTTTTCTTAATTTTCCGGCGCTTTTTTCTTCGAATGAAAGAAGGTGCTTTCCTCAATGCTGTTTTCTTCGGACATTTTGCCGATAAATTAAGCTATCCCAAATCCTGCAAAGACATTTTGCCGATTTTTTATATTTTTATTGATTTCAGTGTACGCCTTTTATTTCATTTTGTCAATATTTTATTTACGTACGAAACTTATTTACTTTTGAATCCTGTTGTGATATAGTATGCAATGATTACGATTCAGACGTCCTTTCATTTTTTATAGGAGCTTATGATTATGAAGGCAAATATTTTTAATATTCAGAGATTCAGTATCCATGACGGCCCCGGAATCAGAACGGTCGTGTTCTTTAAAGGATGTCCTCTGAGATGCCCCTGGTGTTCCAACCCGGAGTCGCAGCATCGCCCTACCCAGATACTATGGGACAAGAAAAAATGTTTCTACGGTCATCTGTGTGAGGTAAAATGCCCTGCAGGCTGCCTGAATTTTGAAAATAACAATCTGGTTTTCAGTGCAGATAACTGTACCGGATGCAAAAGCTGCATCACCCAATGTCCCGGAAAAGCGCTGACATTTGTAGGAAATATGATGGAGCTGGATGAGGTCATGGAAGAGGTGCTTAAAGACATGGATTTCTATCAGGAATCCAAAGGAGGAGTCACTCTGTCGGGCGGGGAAGTCCTTGTACAGCCTGATTTCGCCGCAGCCCTTCTGAAAAAATGTAAAGAGAACGGAATTCATACCGCGCTGGAGACTACAGCTTTCTCCACTCCGCTGGTGTTTTCCAAGGTCCTCGCAAATACAGACTTGCTTCTGCTGGACATCAAGCACTATAATGACAGGGAGCATATTAAATACACCGGAGTGTCCAACCAGTCAATCCTTGAAAACCTGGACTTTGCCGTAACCATGAAAGTTCCGGTTGTCGCCAGGATACCTGTCATTCCATCTGTCAACAATACCATCCAGGATGCAAAGGAATTTGTCAAGCTGCTGAAGGAACACAGGGTAGATACGGTGAATCTGCTTCCCTTCCACCAATTTGGTGAGAAAAAGTATGAAGAGCTTCAGGTTCCCTATCAGTTAAAAGATGTCAAAGCACTCCGCCCGAAGATATGACTGAATACTATAATGTTTTTAAAATGCCGGCCTGAATGTAAGCATGTAGCCTTATGGTTCACCAGCACGGACAGGCAGAAATATAAATGGGTGGCAGCCCGGACAGTCCGGACCGTCACATAAAAACAGGCAATGCAGACAGTTATCGTCACTGTTTGCATTGCCTGTTTTCCATATAATCCGTGCGCCAAAAACTCTTAATTTCCTTCTTCCGGAACGCATACCCGGATCCCCTGTTCCTCCAGAAGTTTCTTCGATTCATTGGGAATCCCGTTATCCGTATAAACGCTGTGCACTTCCGAAAGCTTGAACTGTACCACAACTCCCTGTCTCGAAAATTTACTTGAATCCGTAACGACAATTACCTTCTTCGCAGACTGAGCCATGCTTTTCATCGCCTCCGTCCGCATCATGTCACCGCCGGTAAAACCGATTTCCGGCAGAAAACCGTCGGTTCCCACAAACAGTTTATCAACGAAAAATTCCCCTGCACATTGCCTGACAAGAGGGCCTACCATGACCTGTGACTCCTTTTGGTATTCTCCCCCCAGAAGAATTACTCTCCCTACGGATACTTCTCTAATATAGGTAGCTATAAATGCGGAATTTGTGATAATCGTAACATCCTTCTTATCCGCCGCCAGCTGCTCCGCCAGGAGGGCGCAGCTCGATCCCGACTCTATCATGATGGTTTCACCGTTTACCACACTCTTTGCCGCTTCTTTAGCAATTTTTAGCTTCGTATCATACCGGACCGCCATCCTGTTATTGATGTCGTCCACATTCTTCATAACCGCATAGCCATGTTCCCTGGAAAGAAGGCCCCTCTCCTCCAGCACATCAAGATCCTTACGAATCGTAACCTGTGAAACACCCAACATCTCAGATAACCGGTTCACTTCTACTTTTTTCTCTTCACTGACAATATCCAATATCTTCGTATGGCGTTCTGTCATTTCCCGATCCCGCGGCGATGCCGCTCTCCTTTCCATGTCATATTGCATAAGAGGTACTGTTTTACTAGTATAGCACACTCCATTTTCGTTCGTAAACAAGAAATTAATTAAGCAGGTGAGGACGCTGCCGGTACGGACGGCGGACGGGGTGGTGAGGTGTGTATATGAGTCTTTCGTCCGGGGAGATTTTCGTGGTTTGGGACTGCGGGCGAAGATCAAGTCTGCGGAGCACACTCCCGCTCTGTGAAATGCATCGCGCTGCTAAGCTCGTAAGGGACCTCGATAATCAGCGATGGATTTCAATGGCATCCGCAGACTTGATCTTCCCCTTCGCCCCAAGGTCAGGTATTTCAGGGACGAAAGACTTAAAGCCAAGGGTATCGCCCGTCCGCCGGCCTGCGGCTGCTGATTGTCTCACGCGTTAAGTGCGGGGCGGACCTTGTCGAGGCCACTCAGTGCTACCGTGTACGGGAAGTACGATATGCCTTCATTGCGCCTTTATGAAAGGCGCTAGATTTGATATCTGCCTGCGGAAACACGTAGTGGCCGATACACAACTGATGCGCACTCCAAAGAGTGCAAACGGTCCCGACAATTCATTCCGGCCGGATTCCCCTCCACGACCAACCTCCCACGGGGATGGAAGACTCAGTCATCCCCCTCACCACACCGAACATGGTCCGTTCCGGACGCGTCCTCCAAACCTCAGTTAAATCTCCATTTTTTTCAAGATACTCTTGTATTTCTCCAAATTCAATGCTATAATATGTTCAATATTTGATTCAAAACAATAAAATTGAACAACAAGGAGGCAGCTATGAAAGAAAACATCAAAACGACTATAAAGAAAGAGCTGGACTGGGTTACGATGGCAATTCCATTTTAATTATCCTTTTACTCTGCATCAGCTTTATCTTTCTGCCGGATTCATCAAAGCATATCATTGAGTCAATCCGTACCTTTTAGGAGAGGAACTGGGAACTTATTACCTGGCCGTGGGGCTGGGAGCTTTTATTCTCTCTCTGTTTCTGGCATTTTCCAGATATGGGAAAATCCGTCTTGGAAAGGGGAGCGAAAAACCGCAGTATTCCAATTTCGCCTGGGGATCCATGATGTTCACTTCCGGTCTGGCTGCCGATATTCTTTTTTATTCACTCTGTGAATGGATTCTCTACGCTCAGGATCCTCATATGGCGGAGATGGGGTCGATTCAGCAATGGTCCGGTACATACCCGTTATTCCACTGGGGGCCAATCCCCTGGAGCTTCTATCTGATTCTGGCCGTATCCTTCGGATTTATGCTCCATGTGCGCGGCGCCATAAACAGAAATTTTCGATGCCTGCCGCCCTCTGCTGGGCAGCCGGACCGATAAGGCTCCGGGAAAAATCATTGATTTGATCGCCGTATTCGCCCTGCTGGCGGGTACCGCCACCACTTTCAGCCTGGCAACTCCTCTGATGAGCCAGATTGCAGCAGATCTGCTGGGAATTGATAACTCAAAGTGGATTACCATTTTAATCCTGGTTATTACCTGCATTGTTTACACCTTCTGCGTAGTCAGAGGCATGCACGGCATCATGAAGCTGGCCGCTTCCTGTGTATACCTGTTCTTCGGACTGCTGGCCTATGTACTGATATTCGGAGGCGAGACAAGATATATTATAGAGACAGGCTTCTCCTCCATCGGAAACCTGATTCAGAATTTTGTGAGTCTTTCCACCTTTACCGATCCGCAGAGAACCACCTCCTTCCCGCAGACCTGGACCATCTTCTACTGGGCGTACTGGATGGTATGGTGTGTCGCCGCACCATTTTTTATCGGCAATATTTCAAAGGGACGCACGGTAAAACAAACGATTCTGGGCGGATATATTTTTGGTCTTGGAGGCACATTTACGAGCTTTATTATCCTCGGCAACTACAGCCTTGGTTTACAGGTGTTCGGCAAGCTCGACGTGATTGGACTCTATACGGCAACCGGTAATCTCTACACTACGATTATCGCTATTGTCCGCACGCTTCCGCTGGCGCCGCTGGTACTGATTCTTCTGGCGCTCACGATGATTGCCTTTTATGCAACCAGCTTTGATGCCATCGCACTGGTCGCATCTTCCTATTCCTATAAGGAACTTGACAATGACGAGGAACCTCATATGGGTATCAAGGTATTTTGGTCCATCATGCTGATTTTGCTGCCTATCGCACTGGTATTCAGCGATAATTCCATGGCCAATCTGCAGACGGTATCGATCATAGCTGCCTTTCCCATTGCAGTGATTATTGTGATGATTATTGTCTCCTTCTTTAAGGATGCCAAAAAAATGCTGTAAGCGTTAAGACAGCTTCCGGCTAAACCGGCGAACCTTTTTATTACTGTTCACAGGTTGTATTCCGCGAGATGTTTTCGTGCGCATTTTGCACGAAAATCCCGAGTTTCGCGGCGCGAAACTGCGTTTTTTGCAGTTTCTGTGCATCGCGAAGCGTGTTATTGTTTACAGCATGCCGCTTTTGGGCATGGTGTGAACAGTAACACCTTTTTCCGGCGCGGAATATATTAAAAAGAAAAGGCTTTGTCATGCCCGATTCCAATATGTCTTTTCCCGGTATTATTGATTATGTCGCCGTCCACGGCAGTAAGACACTGGAGGAAGTTCCTCTGTCTGCTGTGGACGGCCTTGTTTTTTCCGCAATGTCTTACATTCACTTTGACGGCCTGATACCAGACAGTCCCCAGGAAGCGCCCGCGGTAAAAGAAACGGCGGCCGCCATACTCGCGCTGCCTGAGAGGAAGCGGCTTTTGCGTGTCCGCTCACTGGAAAACCAGCGTCTGCTTGAGGAAATGGCAAAGAGCCGCCGCTTCTCCGGCCTGCGTCTGACTGCTTACAGGGATATCAAATCGCCTGACCTTGAAATGCAGTTCTCCGCCATCACTCTTCTTCTCGGCTCCGGAGATATCTTTGTCGTTTTCCGCGGTACCGACGGAACTTTGATTGGCTGGAAGGAGGATTTCAACCTTGGCTTTCAGGATACTGTTCCTGGCCAGTGGGCGGCCTGTTATTATCTGTCGAATATGGCCTCTCTTGCCGCGGGCTCTGTCTGGGTGGGCGGCCATTCAAAGGGCGGCAACCTGGCCGTATTTTCCGCCGCCTGCACTTTTCCCGATATCACGCCGCGAATCCGTGCCGTATTCAATTATGACGGCCCAGGCTTCAGCCAGGCGGTTCTTGATACGCCGGGCTACCGCACTGCGCTTCCCCTTGTCCGAACTTTTCTCCCTCAGTCCTCTGTAGTAGGCATGCTTCTGGGGCATGAAGAGTCCTATACCATTGTTCAGAGCGGGCTGAAAGGACTGATGCAGCATGATCCCTATTCCTGGGAATCCGGGACGGAGACTTCATTCGGCTGAAAGAAATCACAGAGGGAAGCTGTCTGGTTGACCGTACGATAAAAACCTGGATTTCAGAGCTGTCCCCCGAGGAACGGCGGGCGTTTGTTGATACGGTCTTCGATATTCTCCGGTCTTCCGGGGCCACCCGGACCGGCGAGCTTCTTCTGCCGGATAATGTTATGGAGATAATTGGAAGCTTCCTGAAGGAGACCTCCGTAAAGCGCGACAATATCCTGCTGCCGCTGACGTCTCTGCTCAAAGCGGCAGGCAAAACACTCACCTCCTTTTACCTCGATGCTTCGTAAAATATCCGGCTGTTCGGGACTCAATTACAGCTTAACTGAAGATACCGGTAAGATACAGGACCCATCCTGCTCTTACCGGTATCTTCGTAACAGGTCAGCCTTTGGCCAAACTGTTACGTATCTTCCATATTCCGCCTACTGGTAAATCTGGTTGATTTTCCAGTAACCGTTGAATTTGTACATATTCAGTCCCGAATCTCCGCCCATCATAACACCGGCGCTTCCAACCTCTTCGAGACGCGTGATATCCGTATTATCAATCTCTTTGCTCAGCTTTTCTGTGAACACCTTATCTTCACCAAGGGCTATCAGCTGCTCGGCTGACTTAATTTCCGTCATCTTTCCATTGGAATTGGTGATAATTATTGGATAATTACACATCTTAGACAAGGTTTCCAGGCTCTTGTATGAAAATGTCTTCTGGATTTGTTCCGCCATCTCCTTCATATCGCTGATATTTACTGAATTGGAATTTACGGTTGAACCCGCATCCAGGTAAAAGTTATTAATCTTCCATTTTCCCTTCACCTTATAAAGAGTCAATCCGTAATCTCCGCCCATCATTGTACCGGCCTGCTCTCCGTCCGTCAGCTTCGCCACATTGGTAGAGGCGATCGCATCCGTCATCTTCTGGGTGAAGATGGTCTGGGAGCCAAGGGCCATAAACTCTTCCTTACTTTTCAATTCCGCCAGTTCGCCGCTTTTAAAGGAGACGACCACCGGATAGCTGCACAGATCGGCCAGTTTGTTTAAATCCTTTTTTTCAAATGCTTTCTGTACCTGCTCCGCCGCCTTTCTCATTTTTTCATTTCTGGAATTGCTGGACTGCTGGGTTCTGGCGCCCGCGTAAACCGGTACTGCCGGTATGATACTTGTGAGTGCGGCGGCTCAAACTGCTGCTGCCATAAATCTTTTTGTGAAAAATAATCTCATCTCTTTCTCCTCATTTCTTATAAATTCGTCTGTCCTGTTTCACTTTCACAGATTAGACTCTGCCGGAGAATAAAAAGTTTCAATTATCTTCTATTATTTCAATCCTCATACTCATACAAGAGAATCGAACATTCCATAGAGCTTATCATTCATCTCTTTCACCTGATCCTCATCCAGCTTCACAATCTCCCGGTCATAGGTCAGCACACCATTGATCTCTTCCTCGATATCACTGGTCTGCGTGTAAATTGCACTGCACAGGCCATACTGTAAATTCGGATAAATTTCCTCTTCCCAAAGCCTCTTATAATTTTGCGTCAGCTCTTCGGTGGAATGGTAATGCTGATAGCCAAATTCTTTCTTACAGGAAAGATGTTCCTCCACCGGGTAGGCGTACCCGCCGTATTCGGTCAGGGCGACAACCCGGTCCTGCTGCGGCTTTACCTTCAGCTTATGCCTGTAATTATGGATACTGTACATATCGCCGCCGCCCTGATCAAACCAGCCGCAGGCCTCGTTAATCAGACGCCCGGAATCGATTTCCCTGACTTCTTTTGTGGCCTTCGCAGCGTCAAACTGCCCCCATCCCTCATTAAACGGAACCCATACCGCTATACTGGGGTAATTGTACAGTGTGGATACCATATTCTTAAGATCGGTGTAATACTGTCTCCGTCCTTCCCCGTCCTTTCTTTTGAATATTCCGTAGTGACGGTCGCTGACCCCCCTGGCGAACCGGTCCGAGGCATTGGGGAGATGGGTCACAAAAACCATGTTGTATTCACCGCCCCCATTGGGCATATCCTGCCATACCATCATCCCAGCCGGTCACAGTGGTAATAAAAACGTTCCGCCTCTATCTTTACGTGTTTCCTGATAGTATTGTATCCCATCTCCTTCAGCTTGATAATATCATATACCAAGGCCTCATCGCTGGGCGCAGTCATCAGGCTTTCCGGCCAGTAGCCCTGATCCAGAATCCCGTTAAAGAAATACGGTTTGTTATTCAGGAAAAATCTCAGAATGCCTTTCCGTCCCGGCCGGTAGATAGTTTGCGCATCCCGAAATAGCTTCTCACCTCGTCCTCCCCATACCGGATTATCACATCATAGAGATGGGGCGTATCTGGCGTCCATGGCTTGAACCCGTCAAGCTTTATCTCCTGGCTGATTACCTTCTTTATCTCCTTCTCCTGCCGGACGGTAATCTCTGCCTGCCCGATTTCCACCCCGCGTTCCAGAACAGCCAGACGCACTGTGCCGGATGTCTCCCCACCAGATGCCTTCCCACCGGATGCCTCCGCGCCGGATGTTTTGCAGGCATTAAGAACCGTTATCTCAAACCGGACCGAGCTGTCGTCGTAAAGAGGCGTAATCCTCACGTCTTCTATATAGGCCTTTTCCACGCTTTCCATCCAGACGGTTTTCCATATCCCGCTCTGAGGTGTGTAGAAAAGAGAGGCGTATTTTCCTTTTTTCTGCAGTTTCTGCTTGCCTCTGGCATGAGGGGACTGCTCCGTCCGGTCCGTCACGGAAAGAGTAAGCACATTCTCCCCCTGCCTCAGGCTATCCGTGATGTCAAAGTGAAACGGAAGGTATCCCCCCTTATGACCTCCCACCCGGATTCCATTGACAAATACACTGCACTCCTGGTCAACGGCGCCGAAATGAAGAAGAACCCGGCTTTTCTTAAAACCTTCCGGAAGAGTGAATTTCTTTCTGTAATGAAGGCGCTGGTGCGGCATCACGATTTTACCCACGCCCGAGAGCATGGATTCCGGGGAAAAAGGGACAATTATCGTTTCATCGTAGAAATCTGCCGTTTCGGATTCATTGATACGGCATTCCCACTCTCCGTTCAGGTTAAAGTAACTGTCTCTCACTAGATTCGGCCGGGGGTATTCCTGCAAAATATTTCCCGGGTCAATTTCCTTCCCCCATCTGCTAATTAACTGTATCATACTTTATCCCACCTGTTTTCTTTTAAATTTGATATTCTGGAACACCTCGGACTGTACCCCGACTGAAATCAGCACCAGCATTCCCATGATAATCGACTGCCAGTGGACCGAGATACTGGTAGGAAGGTAAGTAAATATTGTGTTGATAATAAAATAAATCAAAATTCCGAAGAAGGTGCCTGAGAATTTGCCTTCTCCTCCCGACAGCTTTACCCCTCCGATTGCGCACATGGCAATCGCATACGTCTCATAGACATTGCCCGCGCTCAGTGTTGCACTGCCGCTGCTGGAAGCCAGAAGAATACCAGACAGGGCCGCAATAAAACCGGAACAGATAAACGCCTTAATTTTGATTTTATCCACGTCAATTCCCATCATCCGGGCGGCCTCGCCGTTTCCTCCCACCGCGTACATCCCCATTCCAAATTTCGTATGCCTCGATATATACATACAGATAAATGTGACAAGAAACAGGAGAGGTATCAGAATCGAAATTCCGCTGTTCATTCCGGGTATCACACCCTTTAAAACCTTTGTTCCTGCGAAGGTCAGGACATTCCCGGTCACCGCCACCGATTTCTTCGCAATAATCAGAATCACTCCGCGCAGCGCGAAGAGCATGGCAAGTGACGCTATCCATGATGAGATGCGCATCTTAGTGACCATCAGGCCAATCATAAGGCCCGAGACGACGCCGACTAAAAGCCCGCAGACAATTCCGAACACCGGATTCACCTGGGCCGTAAGGCCCATGACCACACCGCTCAGGGCAAACACGGCGCCAACCGACAAATCAATCTCCGCACACAGAATGACAAATGTCATTCCCAGAGCCAAAAATCCGCCATTCTTAGCCGCTTTCAGCAAAATATTAAACACATTGGCAGTTGTCAGGAAGTTTTTATCCTGAAATAGAATGCTTGTAATAATTACCAGAAGCAGAAATGCTAAGATAGTACTTCTCGAATAAAACGAATTATATATTTTCTTTATTAATTTCATACTTCTTAACCTCCTACTTCGCCTGCTCTCTCTGAATGAATACCGCAAATACGATAATCGCTGCTTTAAACACCTGGGCATACTGATCCGGTATATTATTCATCACACAGGTCAGTGTGATCATCTGCATAATCAGGGCCCCGACCACGGTTCCAAGCACATGGGCCTTGCCGCCGCTCATCGGCGTGCCGCCTATGACGACCGCCGCAATGGCATCCAGCTCCGCAAGCTGTCCCAGGGAGCTTCCCGCTGCGACCGATACCTTCGCCGCCTGGAAAATCCCGGCAAATGCTGCAAAGAAGGTACTCAGCCCATATACAATCATCAGTGTCCTGGCTGTGTTGATTCCCGCCAGGGAGCTGGACCTTAAGTTATCTCCCACCGCCTGAATCTGACGTCCAAGCACCGTTTTTTCGATCATCACCCAGACTGCTGCCACGGACAGGACAATAGGGATAATCTGCACCGGAATCACGCCCCCGAGTTTGTAGGTTCCCCAAAGGGATAGCTGTTTTCCCACTTCCCCCAGCTTGTTGAAATAGATGTCGCGGCCTCCGCAAAGCACCTGGGCCACGCCCCTCAGCCCCAGCATCAGTCCCAACGTGATAACCATTGCCTGTAATCTGAGCTTGCCGACCATAATTCCGGTAAAGCAGCCCACGACGACAGACACCGCCACAGCGGCAAGCACAGCGGCAGGAAGTCCCGTCTCCGGCATCAGCCTAGCTGTCAGCACACCCGCCAGGGCCATGACCGAACCGACGGAAATATCGATTCCTCCCGTGGAGATAACGAGTGTCATCCCCATCCCGCAGAGGATGGTCGGACAAAGCTGGGTAATCACGTTATTTAAATTTCCTATCCTGAAAAAGTTCGGGGTGAATAAGGAGTTTAACAGCACAAAAAACAGGAGCAGCGTGATTGCGCTGTATTTTTTTACGAACTGAAGATAATCCTGTTTTGTCTTATTCATGCGTTTTCCCTCACTTTCACTGCCTCTTGCGATGGTTTCCATCACCTTATCCTGACTGATCTGATCCCCGGCCAGTTCGCCGATCACTCTGCCCTCCCTCATGACGATAATCCTGTCGCAATTCCGTTCCAGCTCCGCAATCTCCGAGGAAATCATCAAAACCGATATTCCGCTCTTTGAAAATTCCTGGATTAACTGCTCAATCTCCGCTTTGGCGCCCACATCAATTCCCCGGGTCGGTTCATCTAAAATCATCAGCTTTGGATTCATGCACATCCATCTGGCAAGCAGTACCTTCTGCTGGTTCCCGCCACTCAGGTTACAGATGGCCTGCTCCGGCGTCGGCGTCTTTATCTTCAGCCGGTCAATATAACTCCTGACTATTTCATCCTGTTCCTTTGTCTTTACAAAACCAAAGGAATTCAGTTTCGGGAGCAGGGCAATCGTAATATTTTCCCGGACGGACAGGTGGGAATAATCCTCCGTCTTCCTGTCCTCCGTACAGAAACCCATCCCCTTTTTTATCGCATCGGCAGGAGAATGAATACCGGCCTTTTCTCCCCACCAGAAAATTTCTCCGTTATCAGGCATGCCGGAACCAAACAGCACCTGCGCCAGTTCCGTCCTCCCCGAGCCAAGGAGGCCCGCAAGGCCAACCACTTCCCCCTGCTTAATCTCAATATTGATGCCGTTAAGCCGCATCCCCTGGCGGATGTCCTTCATCTCGGCTATGACCTTCGCATTCGCGAACTCATATCCCTGCTTGTTCCTTTCAAGCTCTACCGTGTCCTTTCCCACCATCAGTGAAATCAGCTTAAGCTGGTTCAGCTCACCGATATCGTAGTCTCCCACATACTCACCATCTTTAAATACGGTCAGGCGGTCACATATTTCAAAAATTTCATCCAGCTTATGGCTGATGAAAATCACACTGATTCCCTTACTTTTCAACTGTCTGATAATCCTGAATAACACCTGCACCTCATGGGTATCCAGCGAAGAGGTCGGCTCATCCATAATCACAAGCTTCGCATTGATGCTCACGGCCCTGGCGATAGCCACCATCTGCTGGATCGCCGTGGAATAATTTTTTAACGGCCTGGTCACATCAATCTCAATCCCCAGTTCCTCCAGAATCCTTTTTGCCTCGCTGATCATGGCTTTTCTGTCAATGCTGCCGAATTTCGTTCTCGGTTCCCGTCCCAGAAAAAGATTCTCATAAACCGTCTGGAACAGAACCAGGTTTAACTCCTGGTAGATCGTGGAAATTCCCTTTTCGTTTGCCTCTATCGGCGTCCTGGCATTTATCTCTTCTCCGTCAAAGCAAATCGTGCCGCCGTTCTTCTGGTAGATTCCCGTCAGCACCTTGATCAGCGTGGATTTTCCGGCCCCGTTTTCCCCATCAGCGCGTGTATCTCACCTTTGTTCACCGTCAGATTAACTCCTTTAAGCGCCCTGACGCCGGGAAATGTCTTCTCCAAACCTTTTATATCCAGTAAAACCTCTGCCATAAGCGTCTCCTTTTTACATTACTGTTCACAGACTGCCAAACAGCACAGTCCTGCGGCCGATACAGTAACCTTTTTCCTACTCTTCCTTCAATCTATTCCTTCAAACTATTCCTTCAAAGCTGCCGCAAAAAATCTGATTTTTGCGGCAGTCTTTATAGCGCGTGTTTGAAAATTGCTTTCGTCGGTGACAGGCTGCAGAAACGTGCCTTCCACCGTTCATGAACGATAAATCATTAGAAACCTAATTCCACTACCACGTTATCCTTTGTATAAAGGGTATCTTCATTCGTGATATGAGCCGGAACCTCTTTTCCATCGATGATATTCGTAATAGTTTCAACTACAATCTCGCCAAAATACGGGGAGCAGGTGCAGGAAGCAAGCTGTCTTCCATCTTCAATCGCCTCAAATGCCGCCCTGGTTCCGTCGATTCCCAGTGTCAGGATATCTTCGCCCGGTTTCAGCCCTGCCGCTTCAATGGCGTTCATTGCACCCTGAACCATATCATCGGTTACGCAGAATACTGCGTCAATATTCTCTCCGCCCTGGGCCTGGATAATATTCTCCATAACAGCCTGAGCCTTATCCATCAGCCACTCGCCGTCCTGTTCCGCTTCAATCTTGAACTTGGAGGAGTCAAGGCCTTTTACAAATCCGTCCTGTCTGTCTGTGGAGGTGGATGAATCATAGCCGCCGTTGATAATTACGACATTTCCTCCGTCCGGCAATGCTTCGGTGAGCGCTTTCGCACACTGCTCGCCTTCCCAGATGAAATCGGACATGATCGCCGTCGTGTAATGGGTTCCCGCTTCACCGTCAATCGCCCTGTCAACCAGCATAACCGGGATATTGCTTTCCATTGCTTCCTGTAAAGCGCCCTGAAGCCCGTTATTCTCAAGCGGTGCAACGACGAGATAATCTACGCCTGCCGCTACGAGATCGCGGATATCGGACTCCTGCGTGGCAATATCGCCGCCTGCGTCTTTCACGATGAATTCGCCGCCTGCATTTTCAACATACTCCTTAATGCTGTCAGTCTCAGTTGTCCTCCATGCCGACATACTGTCGGTTTGGGCGAATCCCACTTTCTTACCCTCCAGCGCTTTTTTGCTCTCCGTGCTCTCTGCCGGAGCCGCTTCGGATGAGCCTTCTGCCGGAGCTGCTGCCTCCGTCGCAGGCGCCGCAGTTTCCGCCGGTTTCTCAGAGCTGCCGCATGCGGTCAGTGACAGTGCCATTGTTGCTGCCATTGCTAATGCAACCATTTTCTTCATAATAATTTCCTCCCTTACTTATTGCGCGTTTTTATTACATAATTTATTTTAGATCGTTTCGTCTCTTTTTACAATATACTTTTATATATTCTTTTTATTTTTTGTATATATTTCACATTTTTATCGTTTTTATTTTGTAAAAGTTGCTTTTTTACTTTACTTTTTATGTAATAAAGAGTTATAATTAATAGAAGAAAAATATAAAAAATGGAAGAAAGGAATCTGTCATGTCACCCAGGGAAAAACGTACTGTCAGAATTATTGGAGAAAGAAATATTTATCTGCATCTGGGCAATCCAGCCCATCATGAGTCAATTACGAAAATAGGCAAAGCCCTCTCTTCGCCTCTTCGTCTGAAAATCCTGGATATGCTGAGAAATACCGCGCGCTCCCTGCAGGAAATCGCTTCGATTCTGGACATCCCCCTGTCCTCCGCCGCGCTCCATGTAAAGACACTGGAGGAGGCCCATCTCATCGTGACGGAGACTCAGCCCGGGGTTCACGGCTCCATGCGGGTTTGTACCTGCAGCATCCAGTCCTTTCACTTAGAAACCTTCGATTCCTCCATCGACTCCGTCAATAAGAGTATTTCCATGGATATGCCGATAGGGAATTACTATTCCTGCGATGTTCAGCCCACCTGCGGCCTGGCTGATGAAAACGGCCCCATCGACTCCTATGACACGGTCCGTTCCTTCTACTCTCCCGTGAGAAGCAGGGCGCAGCTCATTTGGTTTCACAAAGGATTTATTGAATACCGTTTCCCCAATATCCACAATCCGCTGCTCACCCTGAATGAAATCTCCTTCCGTTTTGAACTGTGTTCAGAGGCTCCCGGGTATCTGGAAAACTGGCCGTCAGATATAACTATCTCAATCAACGGCGTGGAGACGGCGGTCTACTCTCCCGGCGACTATGGCGCCCGGCGCGGAAAACTGACTCCGCCGGCCTGGCCCAATGGAAATACACAGTACGGAATGCTTAAGACATTCTCCGTCAAAGAAAACGGCAGTTATATGGACGGACGCCTTGTCCATGCCGGGATCAGCCTGAGGGACATAGCCATCGAATCCAGGCCCTATATCTCACTGAAGATCGAAATCAAAGACAATGCCAAGCATATCGGGGGAATCAACATTTTCGGGGAAAAATACGGGGATTATCCACAGGGCATTGTGATGAACCTGACTTATGAATAACGTGGTAACAGTTCAGCCATGATGTATTCCGTGAGGTGTTTTCGCTGCTTTTTGCGAAAATCCCGAGTTAAGCGGCGCGAAACGACTTTTTTTGCCGTTTCTGTGCATCATTTGTTGCAGTTTGGCCGAAGGCTGAACTGCAACATAACGTGTGGATATATCAGAAAGAATCCCCCGGGATTCCCCTCGGAGCAGTTTTTATTTAACAGGAAGTTTCTCCTGTTAAATAAAAAAACGCGGCAGGAGCATATTACATTCCCGCCGCATTTTTGCGTTTCTAGCTTTCTTCGATTTTGTTATTTGCGCTTTCCTGCCTCGCTGAGCCGTGACATCGCCCTGGCCAGCTCCATCTTGCTTCTGTGGTATTCGGCAATGGACTGCTTCTGGCGCAGCTGCTCCTCCGCCCGCTCCAGCGCCTCTTTGGCTCTGTTGATATCGATCTCGCCGGGATGCTCCGCCGAGTGGACAAAAACCTGGACTCGGTTATTGATCATCTCGGCAAAGCCGGAGCCTGTAACAGCCGTGATCTCCTCGCCGGTTTCCGTTACAATTTTCGTAGTCCCGGGTACCAGGGCAATGATTACATTTTCATGGTGGGGCAGAAATGTGTGGCCCCCGTCCGTGGCAGGAAGGTTGATAAATCTGGCCCTTCCCTTGTAGAAAATCTGGCTGCTGGAAAACAGCTCAAGGCCAAATGTGGATATTTCTCCCATACTTACCGGCCTCCCGTCTTCTCCTGCTCTGTCTTTTCATGATCTGCCTTCGCCTTCACATCCTCAATCGAACCCACGTTAAAGAACGCATTTTCCGGATAGTCATCCATCTCACCGTCCAAACTCATCTTAAATCCGCGGATCGTCTCCTTCAGCGGCACGAATTTACCTGGTACGCCGGTAAATGTCTCTGCCACGTGGAAAGGCTGGGAAAGGAATTTCTGAATCTTCCTCGCCCTGTATACGGTTGTCTTGTCTTCTTCCGCCAGCTCCTCCATACCGAGAATGGCAATGATATCCTGCAGCTCTTTGTATTTCTGAAGAATCTCCTGCACCCGCCTGGCCGTCTCGTAATGCTCCTCTCCGACTACCTCCGCTTCCAGAATACGGGAGGTGGACTCCAGCGGATCCACGGCCGGATAGATACCCTGCTCCACAATCTTTCGGGAGAGTACCGTGGTGGAATCCAGATGCGCAAAAGTCGTGGCCGGAGCCGGGTCGGTCAGGTCATCGGCAGGCACATAGACCGCCTGTACGCTTGTGACGGAGCCCTCCTTCGTCGAGGCAATCCTCTCCTGGAGTTCTCCCATCTCATTCGCCAGTGTCGGCTGGTAGCCGACCGCAGACGGCATACGTCCAAGCAGGGCCGAAACCTCGGAACCCGCCTGTACAAAACGGAAAATATTATCAATAAACAAAAGTACATCCTGATGCTCCCTGTCACGGAAATATTCAGCCATCGTAAGACCTGTTTCCGCAACCCTCATACGCGCTCCCGGGGGCTCATTCATCTGTCCGAATACCAGGGCGGTCTTTTCGAGAACACCTGATTCCTTCATCTCAACCCAGAGATCATTTCCCTCCCTGGATCGCTCTCCCACGCCTGTGAAAATCGAATAGCCGCCATGCTCTGTGGCGATATTCTGAATCAGCTCCTGGATCAGGACGGTCTTGCCGACGCCGGCGCCTCCGAACAGTCCTATCTTACCGCCCTTGGCATAGGGCGCCAGCAGGTCGATTACCTTGATGCCGGTTTCCAGAACCTCCACGACCGGACTCTGATCTTCAAACGAAGGCGGATCGCGGTGGATGACCCAGTGTTCCTGATCCTTAAGACCTTCCCCTCCGTCAATTGTCTCTCCCAGGACATTGAAAAGGCGCCCCAGGTTCTGATCTCCCACCGGCACGCTGATTCCCTGTCCTGTGGGAATCACCTCCATATCTTTATGAAGGCCCTCGCTGGCGGCCAGCATAATGCAGCGGACCACATTATTTCCCATATGCTGGGCGGCCTCCATGATACAAGTTCTGTCCCCGTTTTGAACCTTCAGGGCATCCCTCAGGTGGGGCAGAACTCCGCCTTCAAACGAAACATCCACAACAGGTCCCATGACCTGAATAATTCTGCCTGTGTCCATAATTATCCCTTTCTTTTCTGCGCATTGGCGCCGCTGACTACTTCCGTAATCTCCTGCGTGATAGCCGCCTGTCTGGCGCGGTTATACTGGATGGACAAATCCCGGAGCATTTCCTTTGCATTGTCCGTGGAGGAGCGCATTGCCATCATTCTGGCATTATGCTCGCTGGCATACGCCTCAACCAGACATCCGTAGATGATGCCGGTCAGATAGTTCGGCACCATATTGTCCATTACTTCATCTGCCGACGGGTAGAGGCTGATGTTCTCCTGCATGACTCCCGACGGTATTTTCGACATCGTGAAATCTGCCTTTTTCAGCGGGAGCAGTTGTTTCAGCTTCGGCTCCTCTTTCATCGAATTTACCATCTCGGTAAACAGGATAAAGACTTCATCCAGCTCCCCGTTCAGAAATCCGTCCACCATTGTCTCGGAAATCAATCTGGCCCGGTGCATGGTCGGTTTCTGAACCGTATAGCGGAAGCTGCCGTCCATATCCACGTCCTTCAGCTTGCCGAAATACTGGCGGCCGACTACTCCAGCACATACAGCTTCCTGTGTCCCGGAAGCTTCAGGCGTTCCTCCGCCATCTTGATAATGTTATGGTTGTAGGCGCCGTTCAGCCCCTTGTCGGCCGTGACCACGATCAGGCCGATCTTCCGATCCCCGGGAGCTATCTCAGGGCGCTGATCCAGATACCGGTTCTCCTTTTCCGTATCGGAAGATGGCGCAGCATACGGTCCAGCGCGCGCTGCACGCCGAAGAAGTAAGGCTCCGTATCCGCAAGGACCTTCTTCGCCTTCTTCATCTTAGAGGAGGATATCAGATACATGGCATTCGTAATCTTCATCGTGTCCTGGATGCTCTTCATCCTGGTCTGGATCTCTTTAATACTTGCCATTTGTCATCACCTGCCTCTGTCAGCTTTATATTCCTCTGCCGCTTTCACAATCGCCTGAATCAGCGTCTCCGGCAGTTCCTTCTTCTCTTCTATCTCTTTTACAATCTCAGGATGAATCTGTTCAAAATACCGGAGCATATCCTCCTGGAATTCCTTAATCTGCGTTACCTCCACATCCATAAAAATCTTATGGGTTGCCGCACAGAGCGTGATAACCTGCTCATGGAGGCTGAGAGGATGGTAGAGCGGCTGTTTCAGAAGCTCCATCAGCGATTTTCCATATTGAAGCTGTTCTTTTGTCGCAGCGTCCAAATCGGAGCTGAACTGGGTAAATACCTCCATCTCACGGTACTGAGCCAAATCGATACGGATACTTCCCGAGGCCTTCTTCATCGCTTTAAACTGGGCCGCACCGCCGACACGCGATACGGACAGGCCGACGTTAACGGCAGGCCTCATACCCGAGAAGAACAAATCGCTCTCCAGGAAAATCTGTCCGTCGGTGATGGAGATAACGTTGGTCGGAATATAAGCCGACACATCCCCCGCCTGGGTCTCAATAATCGGCAGCGCCGTGATGGAGCCTCCGCCCAGCGCGCTGCTCAGACGGCTGGAACGCTCAAGCAGCCTGGAATGCAGGTAGAATACATCTCCCGGATATGCCTCACGTCCCGGTGAACGTCCAAGCAGCAGGGATAAGGCACGGTAAGCCACCGCATGCTTTGACAAATCGTCATATACAATCAGCACATCTTTTCCCTTGTGCATAAAATACTCAGCCAGCGCAGTGCCTGCATACGGCGCAATGTACTGGAGCGGCGCACAGTCGCTGGCAGTGGACGCCATGACCGTCGTATATTCAAGCGCGCCGTACTTTTCAAAGGTGGAGACCAGCTTTGCAATCGTTGATGCCTTCTGGCCGATTGCCACGTAAATACAGATAACGCCTTTTCCCTTCTGGTTCAGGATCGTATCTGTGGCTATGGAGGTCTTGCCTGTCTGACGGTCGCCGATAATCAGCTCCCTCTGGCCTCTGCCGATGGGGAACATGGAGTCAATCGACAGGATTCCCGTCTCCAGAGGCTGGTTAACCGCCTGGCGGTCAATAATGCCGGGGGCCTCCTCCTCAACCGGACGGTAATCGTCGGTCTTAATCTCTCCTTCCGTCAATCGGGGCGCCGAGGGCATCAATTACACGGCCGATACAGGCATCTCCCACGGGGACGCCCGCTTTTTTTCCGGTTCTGGAAGCGCGGGTTCCTTCGCCAATCTCCGTATCCTTGCCAAAGAGGATACAGCCGATGCTGTCCTGCCGGATATCCTGCACCATTCCTTTCAGGCCGCACTCAAAGGTTATGACCTCGCCGTACATCGCATGATCCATGCCGTAGATTCTGGCAATTCCATCGCCCACGGAGATAACGGTGCCCGTCTCCTGCTCTTTGCATATATCATCATAATTTTCAATTTCTTCTTTCAGTATGGAAATAATTTCATCTGAACTCATCGAACTCACTCTTCTCACCTCCGTGTCAATTTATGCTGCAGCCTCTTAAGGCGTCCGTCCAGGCTGTAGTCATATTCAAAATCTCCTGCCTTCAGGATGAAGCCGCCCAGCAGGGACGCATCCTCGGATATCGAAGGTCACGTCATTTTTCCGGTACCTTCTGCAAAGGTATTTCTTCATTCCCTGAAGCTGTTCCTCAGAAGGCGGAGTCACGCAGGTAAGCTCGGCTCTCAGGATCCCATCCTGCCGCCTTAAGTATTCCTCGTAGCATTCAAAAATTTCCTCAATTTGTCCTGTCCTTTCATGGAGGCAGGCCACCTTCAGAAAATTTCTGACGGACTCCGGAAATACCCGGTCGATTACCCTCTCCTTCTGCTCCCTGGGAATCAGCGGATTTTCAAGCATCTGCTTCAAAGCGGGCGTCCCTTTTAGCATCGCGGCGGCATTCCTCAAATCGTCTGCCGGGACGGACAGCTCTGCCAGAACGCGGGCGTAATTAACGGATGTCTGTCTCATGTCCCTCGGCCTCCTTTAAAAAACGGTCATACAGCAGCGAATCTTCCGATCCGTGCCCGGTATCCCCGGTCATCTTTCTGGCCGCGCTTACAGCCAGTTCAGCAATGCGGGACTGGAGGTCAGCCATGGTTTTTTCTCTTTCATTTTCAATATTTTTCTCTGCTTTCCTCATGATATCTGCCGCCTGATCTCCGGCTTCTTTCAGAATCCGATCCGATTCCTCCTGCGCCCGTTTTTTCGCTTCTTCAATCAAACGTCCGGACTCATTTCTGGCATCCCTGAGAGCCGCTTCATAACGGTTCTTAAGTTCATCTGCCTGGGCCTCGCTGTTTCTGGCGTTTGACAGCCCGTCGGATATCATTGCCTGTCTCTTATCCATAACGGCCGTAACAGGCTTAATCAGAAATTTTTTCAACAAAAGACAGAGGATAATCAGGTTAATGATTTCAAAGACAAGGTTCCAGTTTAACTGTAACACTTCTCCCACCTGCCTTTCTCAGTTATTTTAAGAATAAGATAATTAAAAGAGCAATAACAAAACCGTAAATAGCGGTAGCCTCCGCAAGGGCGCATCCAAGAAGAAGAGCCTTGCTGATCTTGCTCTCAGCCTCCGGCTGTCTTGCGATTGCTTCCACTGCCTTAGAAGTTGCGATACCGATACCAATACCTGCTCCAATACCTGTAAGTACTGCCACTGCTGCTCCGATTGCGATTAATGTTGACATAATAATTCTCTCCTTTAATTTTTGTATTCGAATATTTTTTAATCAAGCTGTTCTTTGATGAACAGAGCGGTCAGGAAGACAAATACGTATGCCTGAATCAGACCGTCAAAAATGTCAAAATAAAAACTGAACGGAATCGGCACGATAAGCGGGGCCACCAGCTTGATTAATTCCATTACTACGAATGAGCCCAGCACGTTGCCGAAAAGCCGCATGCACAGAGACACGGGACGGATGGCAATCTCCATAATGTTGATTGGCAGTATAAACGCCACCGGTTCTGCAAAACTCTTAATGAATCCCTTCATGCCTTTCTTATGAAATCCGGCATATTCAATTACCGCAATGCTGATCACTGCCAGCGCGGCCGTCACATTCAAATCCTTCGTGGGCGGTGTGATACCCGCTATGCCAATCAGATTGGCAACGCCGATAAAGAGCGCCGTCGAAATCAGATACGGAATGTAACCTTTCCCTTCTTCCCCGACCAGATCCAGGAAGAAATCCCTCAGAAAGCCAATGGAAGTTTCCAGAAACAACTGGAGTTTCCCCGGCTTTTCCACCTTCAGGTTTCTTACAAAGATGATGGAAAGAAGAACAAGAACCGCCATAATGAACCATGTCGCCACAACCGACTCGTATACTGGGATTCCGCCGAATACGGGTATTGTGAATACGACTTTGGCATTCAATTCTTCCATCAGGGCCTTTGAAAGTGTGTCCGTCTTATATCCCTCCCCTATAATAGTATTTGTGAAGATGTTTCAGTAACCGGCGGCCGGATGCCCCCAGGGGCCTGTCACCGTAAATTACAAAAGGCCAATGCCGGTTTCCTGTAATCGGATTCCCGGAAAAGGCCCTCAACTTCTTCGCTTCCCCATATTATGGTACTTCAGGTTAAAAAATGCAATATCAATTGCAAAGAAATTTAGTTGTAAAATCCAACAAAATTAAGCATTTTGTACAAATCTCCGTACAATCCAAGGTTTTTTAACGGCCTATTAACAGGAAATGCTGAAAAAAGCGCTGTTTCTGCCATAAATACCACGATTTATGAAAGGAAACAGCGCTTCCTGCGTTAAAAACCAAAAAATGCATTAATTCCTGCTGTCAGTCCGTCTCCAAGCTGGTTCAGGGTTTCCGTCGAATGGCTTGACGCCTTATCTCCCAGCTCAATATCAATACTCGGGATGGTGGAGAAGGAGGTCTGTGTCAGATCCATCTCCATGCTGCCGCCGGAGAAAATTTTATTTCCGGCGTTTTTCAGACCGGTTATCAGGGAATCCCCCAGCATTATGCTGCTGCCAGTTGGACGCCACCGGCTCCATGGCCCTGTAAGAGGCATTGTTTGGAACGCTCATATAAAAGCAGCCCTTGTTGCTGCTGGTGGAGTCCCAGTGCAGTGCGATATGGCAGTCCGCATTATTATTGGCAATTACGGTCCTGGCAATATTGTCAAGCTGGACGTCGTCCGATTCACGTATCATCAGGACATCGTACCCTTCCGCCAGCAGACGGTCCTTCAAAATCTTCGCCATCTGAAGCGTCACTTTGCTCTCCGCGGTACCGTCGGCAAACGTCATTCCGCCGGAAACCGCAACCGCCGTAGTCGCTCCGGCGCCGGTGGTTCCGCCAGTCACCTTGGGCGTTCCGTCCGGATGGCACAGCGTCTTGACGCTGCTTCCTCCCTTTGTCCCGTGGCCCGCATTGACGCAGACCGTCTTATTCTTTCTGGAAGCGGCGGTACTCTTGTACAGAATCGCTTTTCCACTGTTAATCTTGGAAAACTCGGCATACTTATAGTTTGCGGACAAACCGACCTCCGTACCTGATACGGCGGAATCAGAGTTTCCCGAAACCGCCGCGCCGCTCTGTCCCGATGTATTCTGTGCAGCCGCCTTCTTAACCGGCTGTGCCGTACTCAGGTAGGCCGATGCAACATAGCGCTTCTGTCCGTTCACAAGCACTGCGGTCCATTCGCCGTCGGAACCGACCCGCTCCAGCTTATCTCCATAATAGAAATTCGTTACAATATTGCCGTCTTTGATTTCTTCTGATGAACGGCATCTCAATACGTCACAGTTTACATAAACGGTATCTCCGGCAAAAACCGTCTGGGCCGAACTTGTTAACATAATCGCGGCTGCAATTGCCGCCCACTTAATTCTCATTAATATTACTCTCCTTTTAAGTTACCACGCATCCTTCTGCCGTTACTGTTTAGAGCGTGCAGATGATGGGAATGAATTTGCAGACACACTCTAGTATAATGCATGCACTAATCAGTTGCAAGCGTTAGAAACTTTTCACATTGATTCGTCCGTCCTTTTCGGCTATACTGAGTTCAATACATACGGATAAAATCAACCATTCACCTAAACCTAAAGGAATGTTCCCATGAAAAAGAAGAAAATCACTTTTACATTTACGTCACATGTTTCCTCCGCGTTAATAAGCAACCTGACCCGGGACTTGCGTCTTGTATTTGGCGGCACCGTAGAAATAAGCACCGTTTACACCAATGAACTGAGAGCCGGAGAGCAATTGATAAGCGATGTTTTCCTGATAATGCGTCCCGGCACCATGCAGGAATTGCGCACCATATTTCCGACCCCAAAAGGTGGTCCTCGTTACCCGTACGGTATCGGAAGACGCCATTTACCGTCTCTATGACATACCTAAAGGAAGCCGCGTTCTGGTAGTTAATGATTCACCCGAGACCACCAGTGAAACCGTCTCCATGCTCTACCAATTAGGCGTTACCCACCTGAACCTGTTACCCTATCTTCAGAAAACGGATAATCTGGCAGACATCTGTTTTGCCGTCACCCCGGGCGAACGGCACCGTGTTCCGGAATCCATTCCCAATATCATCGACATAGGAAACCGGCGCCTTGATATGCAGACGTTTTTAGATATGCTGCCGCTCCTGAATCTGAGTTCCGGTTCCTTCAGCCAGGCCCTTCTCCGGTATGCGGACAGTACGCTCGAGTTACATACCGGAATTAAAAAACGGTATATACAAAGTTACGTGCTCAGCGAAACCCTGACCCAGATCCTGAGTCTGCAGAACTCCGGGATTATTGTTACCGACGCTGAATTTCATATCAGTTACTGGAATACGGAAGCCGAGCATATCATGGAGAAACGCCCTCTCTTTCAGATGGCACTGTCCTCCTGTTTTCCTGCCGTGCATGCGCAGAAGATGGCTTCCCCCGACTTTTCCGATGATCTTATCAGCCTGAACGGCAAGCCATTTATGGTAAAGCGGAATCCGTTCTATACAATGGGACAGATTTCAGGCTACTGTCTTACCTTTGATTCCGCATCGCAGATACGGAAAAACGGCAGCGAGCTGAGCCGCAAGCTGAAAAGCCAGGGACTTTTCGCCCGATACCATTTTGACGATATCATATATCGCGATCCGCACATGGAGCGCTGCATCACTCTGGCGAAAAAAGTGGCGGAAAGCGATAACGTAATTTTAATCACAGGTGAAACCGGCACCGGCAAAGAACTGTTTGCCCAGGCCATCCATAATTACTCCCCGCGGCAAAAATAAACCCTTTGTAGCCGTCAACTGAGCCGCGCTCCCCGAAAGCCTGCTGGAAAGCGAGCTTTTCGGTTACGAGGAAGGCGCCTTTACCGGTGCAAAGCGCGGGGCCGCATGGGCCTCTTTGAGCAGGCGGATGAGGGCACTATCTTTCTGGATGAGATTGGCGATATGCCTTACACGCTCCAGTCCAGGCTTCTGCGCGTTCTCCAGGAGCGCAGATTGTCCGGGTCGGCGGAGGCAGCGTCATCAGCATTAATGTCCGTGTCCTCGCCGCCACAAACTGTAACCTGAGAGAAATGATACACGAAAAACGTTTTCGCGAAGACCTCTTTTTCCGCCTGAACGTTTTTCCGCTCTGCCTTCCCCCGCTGGCAGCAAGAAAAGCCGATATCATCCCCCTTTTCTGCCGTCTGGGCGGAATCGACGAAAGTATGCTGGACGTTTCTGTCCGGAAACAGCTGCTCAACTACTCCTGGCCGGGCAATGTACGCGAATTAAAAATGCTGCCGAATATTATAAGCTGATGGAAAATCTGGAATGCCTTCCGACAGACATGGAGAATGGCAGCATCAGTTCCACTGCGAACTGCCGGACAGTCCATGAACTGCCTAATCAGATTATGACTCTGATTTACTCCCGCAGCCGGGCGGAACAGACCTCCGGGCGGACAAGTCTTCTGCTGGAGCTGAAAGAGAGAGGGATTTCCATCAGTGAAAACAGAATGGAACGCATTTTAAGTAAATTGCAGGAATCCGGCTATATTGTCAGAAACAGGGGGCGTGGCGGCATCTGCCTTACAGAAGCAGGTACTGCATTTCTGGAGTGCGCTTCCAGTTATTCCGCAATAAATAGTGAATAAATTGTCTAATTATAGTTTTTTAACACCGTTTATTCCTTTATGCGGTTCTTATTATCAATCATGCCGATACGGAAAAGTATCGGCATATTTTATTTTTATCCATATTTTTCCATTGTAAATAGACACTTCCAACACTTTTCCCCTTTTTATTTTCCCTGTATTTTGATTTTTGGCACGCCGTTTGCTTTTAATAAAGACAAACGCGTTTATTACTACCAAATTACAAATGGAGGAATTTATTATGAATGATCTACCCGTTATAGGGCTTTCAACAGGCAGAATGTTTTTAGAAGGCTCCAATCTCACCGGAATGGAAAGAGTGATTGTCAATGGCGATTATATCGGAGCGGTTAAGAAGGCCGGCGGTCTTTCCGTACCGGTTCCGCCTGTATGCAGCCCGGACGAAATACGCCAGTATGTCAAACTGTGTGATGGAATCATTATTACAGGATGCCTCGATGCAGCCCCTATACTCTACGGTGAAATGCCCCATCCCGGCTGCGGTATCTTTGATCTTGACATGGACCGGACCCACATCGAATTAATCCGCGAAGCCATCCGTCAGGGAAAACCCCTTCTCGGAATTTGCCGGGGGATGCAGCTCATTAATGTGGCATTGGGCGGTACACTGTATCAGGATATTCCTTCCCAGTGCCCCGGCGCGGCGGCTCCTATACCTATATCCGTGGTGACGCCGTCCATTCGGTCACGCTGGACGAAGGCTCCCGCGCACATGATATACGGCCGGACTGTTCTGGATGTCAACAGCATCCACCACCAATCCGTAAAGAATGCGGAAAGGCGTAGAGATCTGCGCCCGGTCTGCAGATGGAATCGCAGAAGGCCTTTGTGTTCCGGGACAAAGATTTTAGGCATACAATGGCATCCCGAAATGCTTCTCACAAAATCAGACGAATCGCTCTGCCTCTTTGCCGACTTCATCGGGCAGTGCCGGTCATAAATCATTTACTTATACAGGGGGTATACACAAATGGATAACAGCAAAACTTTTAAAACACCGTCTTTTGGATATTCTGCCTTTGTTCTAATCGCATTGGCGGCAAGCACTTTTTCAGGCATGAAGCTCTTCGGCGCTTCATTAAACGTGGTTATGTTCCTTAACTGGCTTCTCATGACCGCTCTCGCAGCCCCGCTGGGCATCAGCTACAATCACCTTGAGAAAAAAGCCGCAGAGAATCTTTCCGGCATTCTGACAACACTGTTCATTATCTTTGCAATCGGAGGGTTGACAGGGACATGGATGGCTTCGGGTACCGTACCGGCCATCATTTATCACGGAATGAATATCATGAGCGCAAAGTTTTTTCTTCCCACATCCCTGCTTCTCTGCTCCGTGGTTTCTGTAGCCACAGGCACTTCCTGGGGAACGCTCGGAACCATGGGTGTAGCCTTAATCGGTATTGGGGCCGGTCTTGGAATTCCGGCCGGAATGACGGCGGGAGCAGCCATCTGCGGCGCCTGGTTCGGCGATAAAATCTCTCCTCTGTCTGACACTACTAATTTTACGGCCGCCATCGTCGGCGCTCCTCTCAGCACTCATATTAAGCATATGATGTACACCACCGGACCATCCTACGCCGTTACCCTGGCACTCTTTTCCGTTCTTGGTCTCCGCATTTCGCAGAGCAGCGTATTAGATGCATCATTAATCCAAGCGACCCAGGAGGGTATCGCCTCGACTTTTAAACTGGGGCTTCCGGTCCTGTTCCCAATTATCGTTGTGCTTGTTCTGCTTCTTATGCGCAAAAATCCGACCATGGCTCTGCTGGCCGGTTCCCTGACAGGCATTCTCGTCGCCATATTTTACCAGGGTTCTCCGTCTGCAGCAGCATTTAACTGTCTTTATAACGGTTTCAACAGGGAATTTGATAATGCTTTCCTTACATCTTTACTTAACCGCGGCGGAATCACCAGCATGCTCAGCACCTCGATGACCATTATATTCTGTGTCGGTATCGGCGGCATGATGAAGGAAATGGGAGTTATCCACGTAATTGTAAAACAGCTTGCCAAACTAATCCGCTCCACAGGAAGTTTGATTCTGATATCGGAAATTATCGGATACATCTCACAGATGCTTTCCGGCTCCCATTACTTTGCGGATGTTATGCTGCAGTCCACAATGCTGAATATCTACAAAGAAAAACGCTTAAAACCGGAAAACCTGTCGCGCCTTATGGAAGACTGCAATACCATCGGGGGAACCATGATCCCGTGGAGTTCGACGGCGCTTTATATCGTAGGGACTATCGGCGTTTCTTTTACAGAATATCTGCCTTACATCTTTTTATGCTATCTGACTCCTCTGATGGGATTAATCTGCGGTTTCACCGGATGGGGCATTGCGCATTATAAAGATGACGAAATTATACCGGAGTAATAAAGTACATGAAAGAAGGGAATACAACATCATGAGTCACAAGAAAGCCATTATACTGACCTGCGGTATTGCTCTGTTATGGAGTCTGGCCGGATGGAACATCAAAATGATCACCTGGAGCCCTTACGCGATCGCGGCCGGGCGCAGCATAATCTCCGTGGTTCTGCTGCTTCCCATGGTGCTGAAAGGCAAAAGTCTTCATATCAGCCGGAACGTGATCGGAGGGGCTGTCTGCTATACGATTTTTAACTACTGTTTTATCATATCAACCAAGCTGGCGACCTCAGCCATCGCTATCATGATGCAATACACCGCCCCTGTCTATGTGGCGGTGCTGGCCTGGATTTTTTTAAAGGAGCGTATCACGAAAGCCGATCTTATCAGCATTGTCTTTATATTCGGCGGAATGTTCCTCTTCTTTACAGACGAAGCCGGCGGAGGCAGTACCGCAGGCAAGATCATCGCTGTGTTTAACGGCATCTCCTTTGCCGGAATCTCTATTTTCCTGCGTCTGGAAAAGGACGGCGATCCTAAACTCTGTATGTTTTCGGCAACCTTCTGTCCGGTATCGTCGGTATTCCGTTTATTGCGACAGCCGGGCCTTTAGATACCAGCGGATTTTTCTTCCTGCTGCTGGCCGGTATTTTGTGCGCGCTGACCTACACGCTCTACGCCGCCAGCACCGGCCTCTCCGCTCTCGAGACGGTTCTCCTTCCCATCATTGATCCGGTCATGAATCCGGTCTGGGTATTTCTTTTTCTCGGAGAGGCTCCGGGAAGCAAGTCCATTATGGGCGCGGCCGTCGTACTTATTGCCGTGACTGCACGCGTAGTCTACGGTATACAGGCAGACGCAGGGAAAGCCCGTATGGCCTGAAACATTAATTTTTCCACCGCCTTCAATGTGAAGGCGGTGACCTGTGCGCTCAGCGTGCAGGTTATCATTGATGACGGTGACCTGTATGCGGAGCGTGCAGGTTATCGTTTTACCAGGTATTACTGTGAAACTTATTCTCAATGCCGGCAATCAGTTTTCTTAATCCCGTGGAAAGAAATTTATCCTTGTGGTAAACGATTTTAAAGCTTCTTTCAAAGGAAAATCATTGATTGCAATCTGGTTAACCTCATCATGGTGTCTCAACAATGACTTTGACAATATAGAGACTCCCTGACCTGAGGCAACGATATTAATAATGGAATCAGAACTGTGGCAGATCCATTTTTCTACAATCGGAATCCCTCTGTTCTCGGTGAGATCGGTAAGAAATTCTCTCGTACCGGAACCTTCTTCCCTCAGTACAAAAGCCTTCCCCGCCAAATCCGTCAGGTTTATGGAGGACCTGCCCGCAAACGGATGGGTTTTCCTGCACATTCCCTCAATCACGGCAACATCCAGAGTCCCCTCTGAAATTTTCCGGATGATGTTCATAGAGTTATCAATATAAACCCGGATATTCACATTCGGGTTTTCCGCCTCATATCCGGTGATGATATCGCTGAGAAAAAAGCTGCCTACCGTACCCCTATATGAATGCACTGCTGGCTCGATGCATGATACAGAAATTGCTCCATCTCATGATAGGTGGCAGTAATATGTCTGGCATATTCCAGAAATTCCCTGCCTGTTTCCGTTATGTAAAGCTTTTTGGAAAGCCGCTCAAATAATTTAACGTGATATTCTTTTTCTATCTGCATAATGGCATGGCTGACCGTGGGCTGTGTGATATACAGCTTTCTGGAGGCTACCCCCATCTGACCCGTTTCGGCCACGGCAATAAAAATCTCAAAATCCCGGATCGTCATAATCTTTTCTCCTTTGTCCGCTCCCTGTAATACATAGATATTATGCTATGAGTTTATAACAAGTTTAGCATTTTACGAATGGCAGGGCAAGCTTTATAATAGACTTACATAGAATAGCGTTACTGTTCACAGCCCTGCTGTAAAACGCAGTTCTGTGACCAGCAACATGCTTCGCGATGCACAGAACAGTAACAGAATAGTTATCATGTTTCATCATGTTTCTGTTCACTGGTACGGTCAGCCATAGCAGCCAGCCCGCAGGGCAAAAACAGGAAAGGAAGTAAAAAAATGAGAAGCCAAAAACCTATCAGCTTACAATAGCAGACATAAATAAACTTTTTGCCTTCCTGAAAGAAAAGTACGCTATTTATGCGCCTGTCAGAATCCCCTCCGGAGGGAGATATTCGGGACAAGATTCCATCCTCTATCGGGAGGTTGAGCGGTACGAGGAGATAGAGTTCCGCGAGAGATCTACCTATGCAATGAAAGAGGTGATCACTCCGATTACCCAGACTTTATTCTATTTTACCGATGATGAATTCAGGGAGAGCAAGCTTGAGGACTCTAGGGATCTGCTCGTTTTTGGAAGGGCCTGCGACATCAATGCAATAAAGATTCAGGATCAGATTTACTATGAGAACGGCGGCGTTGCCGATCCTTTTTATCAAAGGAGAAGGGAAAAGGTAAAGTTTGCGCTGATTGAATGTCAGGAACAATTTGACGGCTGTTTCTGCTGCAGCACAGGCTCCAACGTCACGGATATGCACTCCATCGCATTTTTGGTGAGGACGGAGCGTACATCGAGGTAAAGGATGACTGCTTCAGCAAATATTTTGACGGATGCGGGGAAACAGATTATGAAATCACCTTTCCGGCAGAAAATAAATTAAAGGTGGATTTTCCGGTGATTGATAATCTCGATCTGGCAAACAAACTGAAGTCTCATCCGATGTGGGATGAATTCGACGCCAGATGTATTGCCAGCGGAGCCTGTACCGTGGCCTGCAGCACCTGTACCTGTTTTGAAACCACCGATATTATTTATACACAGAACGGAAAGGCCGGAGAAAGAAGGAGAACCTGCTCCTCCTGTATGGTGGACGGCTTTGACCGCATGGCCGGAGGCGCCTGTTTCCGTCATAAAATTTCCGAAAAATACCGCTATAAGATATTACATAAAGTATACGGACATAACGCGAGATTTCATACCGGCCCGATGTGTGTGTCGCGGCAGGTGTTCGGCAAGGTGTCCGCAGTTAATCGGATATCCCGAAACGCTGAATAAGCTGTCAAAGGCAATTAAAGAAATAAAGCAAGAGGAGGAAGTTAGCCATGCTCAATAATCCGGTAAAGCCACAGGCACATAAAATCATCGATATATTAAAACAGACGTATGCGGAGTGGACCTTCCGGGTCGAAAATGAACTTCCCATCAGACACGGACAATTCATGCAGCTCTCCCTGCCTAAAATCGGTGAAGCTCCCATCTCCATCAGCGGTTTTGGCGACGGATACGCCGATTTTACAATCCGAAAGGTCGGAAAGGTGACGGATGAACTTTTCAACCTGAAAAAAGGCAGTAATATTTTTATCAGAGGATGTTACGGTAACGGCTGGCCCACCGAACAGCTGAAAGGAAAGAATGTTGTTATCATAGCCGGAGGAACCGGAGTATCACCGGTCAAGAGCCTGATTAACCTTTAGCTCATTTGGCGGCAATTATGAATGTCTTGTGGTAGGGCCTCCGGTTATGATGAAATTTGCAGCAAAAAGCCTTCTGGAACATCAGGTTCCCGAGGATAAAATTTGGATGTCCTTTGAGAGGAAAATGTCCTGCGCCATCGGCAAATGCGGACATTGCAGAATTGACGAAACTTATGTCTGTCTGGACGGGCCTGTATTTAATTATACGGTCGGAAAAAAACTGGTAGATTAGGAGGTAAATTGCTGTGAGCGATATAAATATAGGTAAATTAAGAAATAACTGTTTCCGCCAGTCCAAGGTTGCAGGAGAATTCATGTTGCAGCTTCGCGTGCCGGGAGCGGTGATCGACGCGAAATGGCTTGAGCTTGTAAGCTACATATGTAATACCTGGGGAACGGCTCATTCCATCTGGGAATGCGGCAGACCTTAAATGTGCCGGGCATCAAAGCCGAAAATATTCCGGCGGTAAATGAATACATTCGTCCTTACCTGGACGCAATCGAACGCGATATGTGCGACGTGAAGATGGACACCTCCAACGGCTACCCTTTTATCGGGCCGAGAAACATTATGGCCTGTATCGGCGGTATCCATTGCATTAAGGGCAATGTCAATACGCAGGAAATGGCCCATAAAATTGAAAAATTAGTCTACCCCAACCCATACCATATCAAGGTATCCATAGCAGGCTGCCCCAACGACTGCGCCAAAGGGCATTTCCAGGATTTCGGCATTATCGGCTGCACAAAGCCGATCTACGATATCGACCGGTGTATTGGCTGCGGCGCCTGTGTCGATAAATGCAAAGGAGCCGCAACCCGCGTCCTTTCACTGAATGATAAAGGAAAGGTTGACAAAGACCCTTGCTGCTGTGTAGGCTGCGGAGAATGCGTCATCGCCTGTCCCGCCGGTGCATGGAGACGGCCGGACAAAGACTTTTATAAGATTGTGATCGGAGGAAGAACAGGCAAGCAGTATCCCAGAATGGGTAAAATGTTTGCCAACTGGCTGACCGAAGACAGCGTACTGGCAATCATGAGCAACTGGCCCAAATTCTCCGAATGGGTTCTGGGCGGAAAACCGGTCTACCTTCACGGAGGACATCTTATCGACAGAGCCGGTTACCAGAAGTTCAAAGATTTTATGCTTGACGGGGTGACCCTGAATCCTGAGGCCTATATTGCAGAAACCATCAACTGGGCCGAGACGGAATACAGAAGCAATATCCATGTAAAACCGCTGGATCAGCATGAGACGGTAAAATAGAGATTTAACTGAGGTGTGGAGGACGCGTCCGGAACGGACCATGTCCGGTGTGGTAAGGGGGCTGGCTGAGTCTTCCGTCCCCGTGGGAAGTTGGTTGTGGAGGGGGAATCCGGCCGGAATGAATTGCTGCGGGGACCGTTTGCACTTTCGAAGCGCATAGCCGTGCTAAATTCATGAGAAACCTCATTAAGCACGGATGGGCTTCCATATCCCCTGCAGAATTGATTCCGCCTCTTTCCCCCCGGTCAGGGTTTCGCCAGGGACGGAAGACTCAGGCGAAGGTTTTCGACACCGGACATGGTCCGTTCCGGGCGCTGATTGTCTCCAACCTTAAATGGGGAGGGCCCTGTCGCGACCACTACGTGTTTCCGGCAAACTGAAATCAAACTTTCCGCAATTATATAAAAATGGCATTGAAGGCATATCGAATTTCCCGTTCACGGAAGCTCTTAGTGGCCGCGACAAGGTCCGCCCCGCACTTAACACGTGAGACATTCAGCGGCCGCAGGCCAGTGGACGGGGCCGATACACTTGGCGGAGTCTTTCGTCCCGGCGAATACTTGACCTTGGGGCGGAGGGGAAGATAAAGTCTGCGGATGCCGTTGAAATCCATCGCTGATTAGCGAGGTCCTGTCGAGCTTAGCAGCGCGTGATGCATTTCACAGAGCGGGAGCGTGCTCCGCAGCCTTTATCTTCGCCCGCAGTCCCAACTCACAACAATCTTCCCCCGGGACGAAAGACTCATAAACCAATCCCACCACCCCGTCCGCTGGCCGTACCGGCGGCGTCCCCACCTGCTTAACTAAATCTCCACACTAAAACAGGCCCGGATTTTCCATCCGAGCCTGCCTCTTATTTTACTCTTCGCTTAATTCATCTTCATTCAGGACAATTCTGTCTGCCTCGTCGAGAATATCCAGATCGATATCATCGTCGTCAGCCAGCATAATCTCATCCTCTTCTTCCATATCGGTATTCAGCTTAATGGAACGGTATCTCTTCATACCAGTACCGGCCGGAATCAGTTTACCGATAATAACGTTCTCCTTCAGTCCAATCAGATGATCCACTTTACCGTTGATAGCGGCCTCTGTAAGAACTTTTGTCGTCTCCTGGAAGGAAGCGGCCGATAAGAAGGAATCTGTAGCCAGAGAAGCTTTTGTGATACCGAGCATAACCTGACGGCCGATTGCCGGTTCTTTGCCTTCTGCAAGCAGAGCCTCGTTCATATCATTGTAATCCAGAACGTCCATGGAGGTTCCCGGAAGCACATCGGAATCTCCGCTCTCCTCTATCTTAATCTTCTTCAGCATCTGGCGCACAATCATCTCGATATGCTTATCGTTGATTTCTACACCCTGAAGACGGTAAACTCGCTGAACCTCCTGAATCATGTAGTCCTGAACGGCGCGGACACCCTTAATCTTCAGAATGTCATGCGGATTCACGCTACCTTCGGTCAGCTCGTCACCGGCCTCAAGTAAGGAACCGTCCTGAATCTTGATTCTGGACCCGTAAGTAATCAGGTAAGTCTTGGAATTACCAGTCTCATTGTCCGTGATAATAATCTCACGTTTCTTCTTTGTATCCTTGATCGTCGCAATTCCGCCGAACTCTGCAATAATTGCGAGTCCTTTCGGCTTACGGGCCTCAAAAAGCTCCTCAACACGGGGAAGACCCTGTGTGATATCGCCGCCGGCAACGCCGCCCGTATGGAAAGTACGCATTGTAAGCTGTGTACCAGGCTCACCGATGGACTGAGCAGCGATAATACCAACCGCCTCGCCAACCTGAACCGGCTGGCCGGTCGCCATGTTGGCGCCGTAGCACTTGGCGCACACACACCGATATGGGACTTACAGCTTAATACGGTACGGATTTTCACGCTGTCCCTGCCCTGTTTCCTAAGCACTGCCATAACGGCAGCCGCACGCTTCGGCGTACACATATGGTTTGCCTTGACAATGACTTCCCCTGTATCAGGATCTGTGATCGTCTCGGCGATAAAACGGCCTGTGATTCGCTCTTCCAGGGCCTCGATTGTCTCCTGGCCGTCCATGAAGCCTTTAATCTCCATGAATGGGATTTCTCTTCCTTCACAGCAGTCCTCTTCACGTACGATCAGATCCTGGGAAACGTCAACAAGACGTCTTGTCAGGTAACCTGAGTCGGCCGTACGAAGAGCCGTATCGGACAGACCTTTACGCGCTCCATGAGCGGAAATGAAGTACTCCAGTACGTCAAGACCCTCACGGAAGTTGGATTTAATAGGAAGCTCGATGGTGTGACCGGTTGTATCTGCCATAAGTCCACGCATACCTGCCAGCTGCTTAATCTGTTTATCGGAACCACGGGCTCCGGAGTCAGCCATCATATAGATGTTATTATACTTGTCAAGTCCGGTTAACAGGTCATGAGTCAGCTGATCATCGGTGGTCTTCCATGTCTCGATAACCTCTTTGTAACGCTCTTCCTCAGTGATAAGGCCGCGGCGGAAGTTCTTGGCAATCTGGTCAACGGTAGACTGTGCATCTTCAATCAGCTGCTTTTTGCTCTCAGGCACGGTCATATCGGAAATTGATACGGTCATGGCCGCCCTTGTGGAGTATTTGTAACCAATTGCCTTAATATCGTCAAGTGTCACGGCAGTCTGTGTTGCGCCGTGAATATTGATAACTTTCTCAAGAATCTGTTTTAACTGCTTCTTACCTACGTGGAAGTCTACTTCCAGCTTTAATTCATTCTCTTCAATGCTTCTGTCCACAAAGCCCAGATCCTGCGGAATAATCTCATTGAAAATGAAACGGCCTACGGTGGACTCGATGATGCCGGTCTTAACCGTACCGTCAGGCATTCTCTTCTGCACTCTCACCTTTACTTTTGAGTGAAGGGTAACTTCGCCGTTCTCATAAGCGAGAATTGCCTCATTAACACTCTTGAAGGCCATGCCTTCGCCCTTTGCTCCCGGTCTCTCCTGTGTCAGGTAGTAGATACCCAATACCATATCCTGTGAAGGAACGGCTACAGGGCCGCCGTCGGACGGTTTTAACAGGTTGTTCGGAGATAACAGTAAAAGGAAACGGCACTCTGCCTGGGCCTCTACGGACAGTGGCAGATGGACAGCCATCTGGTCGCCGTCGAAGTCAGCGTTGAACGCAGTACAAACAAGGGGATGAAGCTTGATGGCCTTACCCTCTACCAGGATCGGCTCAAAGGCCTGGATACCCAGTCTGTGCAGAGTAGGCGCACGGTTTAACATAACCGGATGCTCTTTAATAACATCCTCCAGCACATCCCAAACTTCCGGCTGGAGACGCTCTACCATCTTCTTCGCATTCTTGATGTTGTGCGCGGTTCCGTTCGAAACCAGCTCCTTCATAACGAAGGGCTTAAACAGCTCGATGGCCATTTCCTTAGGGAGACCGCACTGGTAGATCTTCAGCTCCGGTCCAACGACGATAACGGAACGGCCGGAGTAGTCAACTCGTTTACCGAGCAGGTTCTGGCGGAAACGGCCCTGTTTACCCTTTAACATATCGGAGAGGGATTTTAAAGCTCTGTTTCCAGGTCCTGTCACAGGCCTGCCTCGTCTGCCGTTGTCGATGAGTGCGTCGACAGCCTCCTGGAGCATACGTTTCTCGTTCCTGACAATGATGTCGGGAGCGCCCAGTTCCAGAAGACGGGCAAGACGGTTGTTACGGTTGATGATTCTTCTGTATAAATCATTTAAGTCAGAGGTTGCGAAACGGCCGCCGTCCAGCTGTACCATAGGACGGATATCCGGCGGGATAACCGGAATTACGGTCATGATCATCCACTCCGGCTTGTTTCCGGAATTTCTGAAGGCCTCGACCACTTCCAGCCTCTTGATGATACGGGCGCGCTTCTGGCCTGTGGCATCTTTGAGCTGTTTTCTCAAATCCTCAGAATCCTTTTCCAGATTAATGGCCTGTAAAAGTTCCTGAATGGCCTCGGCTCCCATTCCGACACGGAAGTTGCCGTAGCCGTATTTCTCCAGCTCATCGCGGTACTCCTTCTCGGATAATACCTGTTTGTACTGGAGGCTTGTTTTGCCCGGATCCAGTACGATATAAGAAGCAAAGTACAGAACCTTTTCCAGTGTTCTCGGGGAAATATCCAGAATCAGACCCATACGGCTCGGGGAATACCCTTAAAGTACCAGATATGGGAAACAGGCGCCGAGGGCAATATGGCCCACGCGCTCCCTGCGGACACTGGCTTTCGTTACTTCTACGCCGCATCGGTCACAGATTACACCTTTATATCTGATTTTTTTATATTTACCACAATGACACTCCCAGTCCTTACTCGGTCCGAAGATGCGCTCACAGAACAGACCGTCTTTCTCCGGCTTTAAGGTACGGTAGTTGATGGTCTCCGGCTTCTTTACCTCGCCGTGTGACCACTCCAGAATCTTCTCCGGGGAAGCCAGGCCAATTTTGATGGCATCAAATGTCAATGGCTGATAAGTTTCATTTGTCTCAGGCATGAACAGTACTCCCTTCTATCATTAATCTTCATCGTCAGAATAATCGTCGTCCTGAATTTCCTCTAAATCATCCTGAATATCTGCAAAGTCGTCGCTGTCATCTGTCTCTTCTACAGTTGCTAATTCTCCGTCCTTGAATTCCTGTTCCTGGTAGCCTAAGCTTCCAAAGGACTCGTTCTGGGAGTAATGTTTGCTGTCGCTTTCAAGGATCGAGCGGATATCTGTGTCGCCATAGTCGATTGTTTCAGCCAGTTCCACCTCGGAACCGTCCTCCTTCAGGACTCTGACATCAAGACCAAGAGACTGAAGCTCTTTAAGAAGTACCTTAAAGGACTCCGGAATACCCGGCTCAGGGATATTCTCTCCCTTGATAATGGCCTCGTAAGTCTTCACACGTCCTACAACATCATCGGATTTCACTGTCAGGATTTCCTGAAGTGTATAAGATGCGCCGTACGCCTCGAGTGCCCAAACCTCCATCTCGCCGAAACGCTGGCCGCCGAACTGGGCTTTACCACCCAGAGGCTGCTGTGTAACAAGGGAGTATGGGCCGGTGGAACGTGCATGGATCTTATCGTCAACCAGGTGATGCAGCTTCAGGTAGTGCATGTGACCGATGGTTACCGGGCTGTCAAAGTACTCGCCGGTACGTCCGTCACGCAGGCGCACCTTACCGTCGCGTCCAAGCGGTACGCCTTTCCAGAGCGCTCTGTGCTCCAGATGGCTTCCAGATATTCCATCAGCTTCGGATCTGCTTTATCTTTGTATTTCTTCTTCAAACTCCTCCCAGGAGGTGTTTACATAATCGTTGGCAATTTCCAGGGTATCCTGAATATCAATCTCGTTTGCTCCGTCGAAAATCGGTGTGGAAACATTGAATCCAAGCGCTCTTGCGCAAGGCTTAAATGGATTTCCAGAACCTGTCCGATATTCATACGGGAAGGCACGCCCAGAGGGTTGAGTACAATATCTAACGGACGTCCGTTTGGTAAAAACGGCATATCCTCTACAGGAAGCACGCGGGATACAACACCCTTATTACCGTGACGACCTGCCATTTTGTCACCAACGGAAATCTTACGTTTTTGTGCAATGTAAATGCGGACCGTCTCATTCACGCCCGGTGAAAGCTCGTCGCCGTTCTCTCTTGTGAATACTTTTGCATCCACGATGATACCGTAAGCACCGTGCGGAACCTTTAAGGAAGTATCACGTACCTCTCTCGCCTTCTCACCGAAGATGGCGCGCAGCAGTAGCCTCTCCTCTGCGGTCAGCTCTGTCTCTCCCTTAGGAGTAACCTTGCCCACCAGAATATCTCCGGCACGTACCTCGGCTCCGATTCGGATAATACCTCTCTCATCCAGATCCTTCAGCGCATCTTCACCGACACCCGGAACATCTCTTGTAATCTCTTCCGGTCCCAGCTTCGTATCACGCGCTTCTGCTTCATATTCTTCAATATGAACGGAAGTATATACATCTTCCTGCACCAGTCTCTCGCTCAGAAGAACGGCATCCTCGTAGTTATAACCTTCCCAGGTCATGAATCCGATTAACGGGTTCTTACCAAGAGCGATCTCACCGTTATCCGTGGACGGACCGTCTGCGATAACTTCTCCAACCTCCACGTGATCGCCTTTGTAGACAATCGGTTTCTGGTTGTAGCAGTTGCTCTGGTTGCTTCTCTTAAACTTGGTCAGATGGTAAACATCTCTGTTTCCATCGGAATCTCTTTTGATAATGATCTCGTTGGATGCGGAGCGCTCAACTACGCCTGCATTCTTTGCAACCATGCAGACACCGGAGTCAACCGCCGCTTTTCCTTCGATACCCGTACCAACGACTGCTGCCTCTGTCTTCAGAAGCGGAACGGCCTGACGCTGCATGTTGGAACCCATCAGCGCACGGTTGGCATCGTCGTTCTCCAGGAAAGGAATCATGGACGTAGCTACAGAGAATACCATCTTAGGAGAAACGTCCATCAGGTCAATGGTCTTTTTCTGGAACTCGGATGTCTCTGTACGGAAACGTCCGGATACATTATTATGAACAAAGTGACCTTCTTCGTCCAACGGCTCATTCGCCTGTGCTACGATGAAGTTATCCTCTTCATCAGCCGTCAGATATACAACCTCTTCCGTAACGACCGGGTTGTGCGGGTCGGATTTATCTACCACGCGGTAAGGCGCTTCGATAAAGCCGTACTGGTTTACTCTCGCATAGCTTGCCAGGGAGTTGATCAGACCGATGTTCGGACCCTCAGGAGTCTCGATCGGGCACATACGGCCGTAATGTGTATAGTGTACATCTCGCACCTCGAATCCGGCACGGTCCCTGGACAGACCGCCAGGTCCCAGGGCGGAGAGACGGCGCTTATGGGTCAGCTCTGCCAGAGGGTTGTTCTGATCCATAAACTGTGACAGCTGGGAGCTTCCGAAGAACTCCTTCACAGCTGCCGTTACCGGCTTGATATTGATTAAGGACTGGGCAGATACACCTTCCATATCCTGAGTAGTCATTCTCTCACGAACCACACGCTCCATCCTGGACAGACCGATACGGTACTGGTTCTGTAAAAGCTCTCCGACGGCGCGGATACGTCTGTTGCCCAGATGGTCGATATCATCCTGTGTTCCGATTCCGCCCTCAAGATGCATATTATAGTTGATGGAAGCGATAATATCTTCCTTCGTAATATGTTTTGGAATCAGATCATGGATATCTCTCTTGATGACTTCCTTTAATTCTTCATCTGATCCAGCTTCTGCCAGAATACCTTCAAGCACCGGGTAGTATACTAACTCTGTAACACCGACTTCCTCCGGATCGAAATCCACATAGGAAGCAAGATCTACCATCATGTTGGACAGAACCTTATGGTTCTTTCTCTCACCCTGAATCCATACGTATGGGATGGCTGCGTTCTGGATATCGGTTGCAAGCTGTTTATCAACCTCCGTACCTTTTTCCGCAAGAATTTCACCGGTTGACATGTCAACGACATCCTCAGCCAGCGTATGTCCCGCGATACGGTTTTTAAAATGAAGTTTCTTATTAAATTTATAACGGCCTACCTTTGCAAGATCATATCTTCTGGGGTCGAAGAACATGCTGTTCAATAAGCTCTCTGCACTGTCAACGGAAAGAGGCTCACCCGGACGAATCTTCTTATATAATTCCAGAAGGCCATCCTGGTAATTGCTGGAAGGATCTTTTTCAAAGCTCTTCTCCAGCTTCAGCTCTTCACCGAAAAGTTCGATAATCTCTGCATTGGTGCCATAACCTAATGCACGGATCAGTACGGTTACGGGAACTTTTCTTGTTCTGTCCACGCGGACATAGAAGATGTCGTTGGAATCCGTCTCGTACTCCAGCCAGGCTCCGCGGTTCGGGATAACCGTACAGCTGTACAACTCCGTACCAATCTTGTCATGTGCTATTCCGTAATAGATACCAGGGGAACGTACTAACTGGCTGACGATTACACGCTCAGCACCATTAATTACAAAGGAACCGGTGTCAGTCATAAGCGGCAGATCGCCCATGAAAATCTCATGTTCATTAATCTCGTCTTTATCTTTATTGTACAGTCTAACCTTTACCTTAAGTGGTGCCGCGTAAGTGGCATCGCGTTCCTTACACTCTTCGATCGTATATTTGATGTCATCTTTACACAGTGTAAAATCTACAAAGTCCAAACTCAAGTGCCCTGCAAAATCTGCAATCGGGGAGATGTCAGCAAACACTTCACGAAGTCCCTCATCGAGGAACCACTGATAAGAGTTTTTCTGAATCTCAATCAAGTTCGGCATTTCCAGAACTTCGTTTTTTGTCTTGAGAAGGTCATTCTTACACCTTTACCGGCTTTCACCGGACGCATCCTGCTTTTCTCCATTCGACGTTTCACCCCTGTTTTCTTTCTATGGTTTAATTTTGGGCATACTTCGGCCTTATGGGCCTATGTTACCACAATAGTGCATTTTTCATCTTATCATGAATAAATTTGTGTGTCAAGGAAATTTTTGCCCTGTTTTCCTATATTTATGCCGTTTTTTAATAACCCCGCTAAACAGCGATGGATTCCAAAGGCATCCGCAGACTATATCTTCTCCTCCGTCCCAATGGAATCTGATGAAGCTGTTTGAGTATATTTGTTGGAAATTTGATACATGATTTGATAGATTTGATGTCTATAGGAAACTGAGCGGAATTAAAGCCGGATGAATATCACCGGATTTAATTCCGCTCCGAATGAATTTTAAGACACGCTCTAGTCTTACACAAATTCTGTGAAATAGCCCGCCATCAATGTAATGGCTTCATCCAATGTGCTTTCCTTTGGGAGGAATTTTTCGTTATGCAGGGGATATTCACTTTCACAGCCCATGAAAAAATACATCGACGGCAGTTTTTGGCTGTAAAATGAGAAGTCCTCCCCAATCAGACTCGGGGATATATCCGTATGGACCGACTCAGCGCCCAGAATCCGGCCGGCCGCATTTATAAATTTTTCCGTAATTCTTCGGTTGTTATCTACCACCGCATAACCGTCTTCGATAGTAACGCCGGTTGTTCCCCTGTATGCGGCCGCGATATTTCCGGCCAGTTCCTTTATTCTTTATGGACAAATTGACGGATATCAGGATTCATGCTCCTTATCGTTCCTTCTATCAGAACCTGATCACATATGATGTTGTACCGGCCTGAGGTCCGGATGGAGCCGATCGATATCAGTACGGTCTCAAAAGGGCTGATTTCCCTCCTTATTTTATGTTCCACCGCATTAATAATCTCCGCCGCAATGGATATGGCATCCACCCCTTTCTGTGGTTCGGCCGCATGGGCTTTCTTGCCTGTCACCCGGATCAGCAGCTTATCCGACGACGCCATGATCGGTCCCGGCTTTACTGCGATTTCTCCGACTTTAAGCTCCGGCCACATATGTAATCCATAAAATTCCTCCACGCCAAACTGCTCAAACAGCCCCTGGCCGATAACGGCTTTTGCTCCCCCCGTTGGGTTGCATTCCTCCGCCGGCTGGAAGACAATCAGAATATTTACCCTGAGCAGCTGCCTGAACTTCCATAAAATCACGGCAAGCCCCGCCGCCACAGACGCGTGCATGTCATGGCCGCATGCATGCATGACGCCCGGATTGACAGATTTAAAATCTATTTCATTTTTTTCTTCAATCGGCAGGGCATCGATATCCGCACGGAATCCGGCCGTATGTTCCTTTCCGCAATCGATCCATGCATATCCGCCAGTCATATGCCCAAAATTACAGAATGGAACCCCATATTCTTCCAGAAACTGTTTAATCCGGGAGGTAGTAGCCGTCTCCCCGTAGCCCTGTTCCGGATTTGCATGAATCTCACGCCGCAGTTTTCTGACCTTCGGCAATAGTTCCCGCAAGGTTTCCCTGATCTTCGGATTACTTAAAGATGCTCTCATCTACTTCTATTCCCAGGCCTGGCTTCTGGGGGACTTCCACATAACCGTCCTTTACCTTAAAATCTTCTATAATAATATCATGCTGATGCAGCGGCCCTCCCAGCAGCATATCATTGGGAATATCTGCGTTTACCGTACTTGCCACAAAATGTATACTGGCGGCGGAGCCGATTCCACCTCAGATTACTTCCGGCCGTCGCCAAAGACCTTCTGCTTCCAGACACGCCGCAATCTTCTTTGCCATCGTCAGTCCTCCCACCTTGCCTACTTTGATATTTACGCTGTCGCAGGCCTGTTCACGGATTACCACGCCTGCCGAATGGAAATCAGAGACCGACTCATCTGCCATAATCGGGGTTTTCAGGCGTTCACGCAGCATTCTCATGCCCTGGATATCCCACCGTTTGACCGGCTGCTCTATGCTTTCCAGGCCGAATTCTTCCAGTCTTCGGAAGATACCGAGCGCTGTACTGTAATTATATCCCTGATTCGCATCCAGGCGCAGCGGGAAACCGTCTCCCAGCTCATCGCGGATGCGCTTTACCAGACGATAATCCACTTCCGGTGATTTTCCAACCTTCACCTTTAATACACGGTAGCCCTCCTTCAGTTTTTCCCTCGCCTCCTCAATCGAGGCATCCAAATCCTGCATTCCGACTACCCAGCTCAGGGCGGCTTTTCCCTGTACAGTCCTCCCAAGAGCCGGTATGCGGGAAGTTCCGTTATCTTTCCACAGATGTCGTATAATGCCATGTCTATCGCCGACTTTGCCGCATAGTTGCCGTAAATGGCAGAGTTCATTTTTTCGTGTATTAAATCCGTGGAAAATACGTCCATGCCAATCACGGCGTCTTTCAGATACCGGTTGACGGCGACCTCCATCGTATATCCCGTTTCTCCCATAAATGCCGGAGACGGAGCAGCCTCGCCAAACCCAACAATTCCATCCTCCGTTGTAATCCTGACGATGGCATGGGCTCTTGTTGTCTGCTCATACAGAGATATTTTCCACTGTTTTTTTAAAGGCAGTTCCAGTACCTTTACCTCCACATTTTTTATAATTCCTCTGTTCATTATTTACTCCTTAAATTGTTTTCTGGATTTTTTGCTTTTCTAGAGCGTGTTTGAAAATTGCTTTCTGTCAGCTGTGCGTCACACTTTGTGGGCGATTTGGCCCGAATGAGCGCGGCGTAGTGGGCTACGGTAAGCGAATTCGGGCCAAATATGCCGCGAAGTGGGGCGTGCAGATGATGGGAATGAATTTTCAAACAGGCTCTAAACCTTTACTGCATTTCTCTGATTAATTCACTGTTTATTAATTTTCCAATCTCCTGGTTCAGCCAGATTCCTTCCCGGTTATCGGCAAGCTCATCGGTAAGTACAATTGCTATTATCTCCCTGTCATCGGTGCATATAATTCCGGCATCGTGTTCGACCCCCGGCAAATCCCCCGTCTTATGCGCGAATCGCACGCCTCCCTCCATCAGGGCGGGCAGCTTATTATTGCACTGCTGCCGGAAAAGGATATCGAGAATATCTCCCCTGAAGCTGCTTTCTAAGATTGCCTTCATAAGCTTCTGCATGTCTCCGGCGCTTGTATAATTGTCAAGCCCTCTCTCCTTTGCCTGTGAATCCATCATTTTCCGCTGCAGGACCGTATGCTTCATTCCCATTGCCTGAAGTTCAGAATTGATCTGAGACATCCCGATTCTATCGATTAATAGGTTGGCGGCTATGTTGTCGCTGAGCGTGATCATCAGAACCGCCAAATCGCGCACAGCAGGATTAAGCCCGTCTCCCAAATCTTTGAGGATTCCAAATCCGCCTATGCGGCTGTCTTTTTCCAGCTCTATTCTCTCATCCAGGGCAATCTGATTTTCTTTTGCCATTCGAAAAAGCGCTGACAAAACCGGAACCTTGATCAGGCTTGCGGCGGGAAACACCTCATCACGGTTGATTTCTACTGCCTCGCCTGTCTTTAAATCCTCGATTACGATCGCCTTTTTCCCCTCTATCCTTGAACAGAGATTTAAAACATTCAACTTAAGCTTATCCGTATCCACCCCCGTATCACCTCTTTCCGGCGGCAAGCTCACCGTAGCTTTCCGGTCTGCGGTCCCGGAACATATGAATCATATCCCTTATCTCCTTTACTTCCGAGAGCTCGATGGAACCTGTTATGATTCCTTCCTCATCGTTTCCCTCAGCGATAACATTCCCCCATGGATCGATGATGATGGAATGGCCGCAGTAAGTTCCCATGGGACTTTCCCCGACACGGTTGCAGGCTGCAACAAACATCTGGTTTTCGATCGCCCTGGCAATCAGCAGCGTCCTCCAGTGACTTACGCGGGATTTGGAAAATTCGAAGTGACGATGAGCAGCTCCGCTCCCCTTAGCGCGTAAATGCGTGATAATTCGCAGAAACGGATATCATAGCAAATCATGAATCCGACACGGCCCAGCTCCGTATCGTAAACCTCCGTTTTTGTTCCGTGAAGATATGGCACATCCTCATCCATATCACTGTACAGATGCATTTTGCTGTAATCACCGACTATCTCCCCTTCCCGGTTAATGAGAAACGTAGTATTTCTCATCCCGTCCTCTGATCGGATACCCACGGAACCGGCGACGATCCACACCGAATACTGTTTGGCACATTCTCTCAAAACGGTAACCGACGGCCCGTCTATCTGTTCAATATGCTCTTCCATATGGTGGAACATCTCATCTGAAAAACCGGAGGACCAGTCTTCCGGCAGCACGATTACATCGGGCCTCGGCACTTTCTCCATCGCATCAGCGATCATTTCTTTGACATGCGCGGCGTTATATTCGAAATCACAAAATTTAATGTCTGTTTGAAGCAATGCTAAATGAATTCCCATATATTTTACCTTTTCCTTTCTATTCTTGTAACGGTTCAGACGTCTGAACTGTTATCTATTCTTCTCTGCATATGGCCGTCCGGTTTATTACGGAGTCCGCTCCGCTCCCCAAAGAGTTCTCCGTGTGTCTTTTGACGGGATTTACCCCGCGTACATTACAGCCCGAATCAGCACATAGACAAAAGTAACAATAGTGATAACCCAGCCGTTTTTCAACATTGCCTTGATATCCTTTGACCTGGCCAGCCCCATATTGCCGACCATATCCACAGTCGGCGTGACAAAGAATGTGATCTGGCATCCCACAAGAATTACCAAAGCCCAGATATCCATTTTAACGGACAGAAGTACTACCAGGGGTAAAAACAGATCGTGGATCATTTTTGCCTGCGCAACGCCTGCTCCCGATATTCCAAATACGCCGATTGCGGTGCTGAGCATCAGGAATGCCACCACGCCTCCCGCGTCGATGAGAGGCTGCATATATCCGGCGATCGCATCAAAGGCTCCCGATGCCGCCACATAGTTGAGAAACGGGTCGAACAGGATAAACATAAAGAACATCCAAAACATTTTAGAAGCTCCCTGCACGAGGGTTGTCAGCCCCTCTGCAATTCCCATCCCCGATGCAAACGCCGTGACCAGGGAAGCCGTCAGCATTACCACAATTGCATAAGATGCCCCGGCCTTAACCGCTACTCCGTAAACCAGCATGACAAGCATCGTGATTCCGAATGCCCAGGTAGCCCGTTTGATCTCCGGCGTCACCTGGAAATCTTCCGAAACTGCTTCGTCCCCGCTGTAAGACACCTTTCCTTCCGTAAGCTTCTGTGTCCGGCAGGCAACAAAAAATGTACATACCCATATGATAAGACCTAACGGCAGTCCTGCCGTTTTCATATACTGGCCGTAATTCAGCCCGGTCAGTCCCATGACGGTTGCTACAGGAGGCACAAACGGACCAATCTGAAGCCCGGCCGCCCCCGCGCCATGCAGGATTACCCCCAGTGTGCTGGGCGTAATCCCAAGACTAGCCATAATCGGAATCAGAATCGGCGCAATAATTGCATTCGAACCCGACAGTGTTCCAAGCATGGAGACCAGCAGGGTCGATGTGCACATGGCAATAAAAATTGCCTGTTTCTTTGATTTAAGCTTTGCTTTTCCTATTACCAGATGCACAATGTTATGAGCGACTTTCGTCCTGGTCAGGACTTCTCCCAGACCGGAGCCAAGAACGATGATAAAGCCGATCAGCGACAAGAAAGAACTGAGAGAATTCTGTAGAACGGTACCAAAACCGCTTACACTCTCTCCCGTCATGACAGCGCCTAAAATCACGCAAATCAGGACGGACAGGTTCATGTCTTTTCCCTTCATCATTAAGATAATGTAAAGAACAAGAGGCAAAAAGCCCAAGATGGGCGGTAAACCCAAAATCATTACAACATCTCCTTTCACTACCCCGCCTCTTTTTCATTACTATTCACGGCCCTGCTGAAAAACGCAGTTCCGTGAACCGTAACACGCTCCGCGATGCACAGAAACTGCAAAAAACGCAGTTTCGCGCCGTGAAACTCGGGATTTTCGTGCAAAATACGCACGAAAACACCTCGCGGAATGGGCCGTGAATAGTAACTCTTTTTCCACAGTATTACCGTGGTAAAGCTGGTTCATATTCAGTTTTATTTATAACTTTTTCAGGGATTATTACCAGTTACTGTTCGCACTCCGCTTCCTGGCGGGGTGTGAACAGTAACGATTATCACTAAGAAATTCTAAGACAGTACCGCCCGGCTTCTTGCAATCTGCAGGATTTTAGCGCATACTAAGGAAGGGGGCTCCTTAAAGAATGTCTGAATGGGCCAACATGCAGCGCTTTAAAAGTTCCTTCCTTTTTGTTTAGAATCTATTCTGAAAAATGTTATATCTGATTCATTACAAATATAAGCCGTATTCAAGCGCTATCTCATCCTGGCGCTCCAGCTTCTTCAATGTATTGTCTTTATCCCTCCTTCCTGCCGCAGTAATCAGGGCGTTTGCCACCGTCATTGAGTTGACAAAAGAATAGGTATCCACCGCATGCTTTGCCAGAAGAACCGTTGTAGCCTTCAATGCAATTGGTGAAGAATGGCTGTCCGTAACCGCTATGACCGGGCATCCTTTTTTATTTAAATAGGAGACAATATTATATGTAGCCCTGGTATATCGTTCATAGCTGATTGCAATGAGACAGTCTTCTTTCTCAATGTACTGCAGTTTATTCGAAATATCTCCGGTTCCTTCTGTCAGCAGTTCAACATGCTCCATAAATTCCTTCAGCATGAAATACAGATAATATGCAACACTGAAAGACGAGCGGGCGGCAGTTATATAGAGTTTACGGCGCCCGTTATCAAATCAACGGATTGCTGAAAATTTCTTTTCAGGTCTTCACTGTTCAGTGTCTCCAGTGAGTTAATATTCAGACGTATCATCCGGCTTAATATATCTTCCTCCCCCTCCTCTGTAATCGAATGCTTTAATTCACGCATCGGTACCACGTCCTTGCGAATCAAATCCGCTGCGCTTTTCTGGAATTGTGAATAACCGTTAAACCCCAGCTCCCTCGTAAAGCGGGTAATACTGGCCAGACTCACCTGCGTCTTTTCCCCAAGCTCCGCAATCGATAGAAATGGGATCATATGCACATTATCTTTGATAAAATCCGCCAGTTTTTTCTGCGTCTTTGTCAATGCCGAATAATTTTCATTGATGATGCTAAGTACGTTATTATCCATGTAAAACCTCCATAGCTTCATTATAGAAATCTCCATTGTGAAAGTCAATAGAAATGTAAAATATTTTTCATTTTTTATAATTTTTGATAATTTATTTTCAACCTCAACTCTCACCAAATACCAATCACCGCCGATAACGATAACCTGTTTTAAATATAAATCCCATATTTCCTTATCCTATACTGGAGGCTCTGGCGCTGCAGCCCAAGTTTTGGCTGCCTGTGTCACATTACCGCAGTAGCGGCGGAGTGTTTCCCTGATGATTTCAGACTCAATATCCTCCATCTGTTCCTGTAAGGTTCTCTCTAAATCTTTCTCCCGCCCAATCTTACGGTCTGGCTCTCCCGCGCTCTTTGCTGCCGATATAAATCCTGCTGCCGATGCTTTCCCGGCTTCCACGTTCCTCTCCCTTCCCCTGAAACAGTAGGCAGGAAGATATTCAAGCCTGAAAACACGGTCGGCTGCCACGTTCATTGCATAATCCACGGCATGAAACAATTCTCTGACATTCCCCGGCCAGGAATACTGCTGAAGCTGCCAGAGTACGGACGGTTCTATCTCATCAAATGGGAAAGCGTAGTCTCCCCGTATTTGTGTTATATGATGGCGGATTAATTCTTCGATATCCTCCGGCCGTTCGCGCAGGGGAGGAATCTCCAGAATAATTGTTGCCAGCCTGTAAAATAAATCGGAACGCAGCTTCTGCTGCTCCATGAGCTGAAACGGATTTTCATTACAGGTGGAAATTACTCTTACATCTGTCCTGTACTCTTTACTTCCCCCCACACGCCTGAATGTACCCTCCTGAAGGGCTCTCAGTACTTTGGCCTGCATACTGAGACTCATGGAATTTAACTCATCCAGAAAGAGCGTCCCCTTGTCGGCTTCCTCCAAAAGCCCTGTCTTGTCCGAACTTCCGGTAAACGAGCCTTTTGCAGTTCCAAACAGGATACTTTCGATCAGCCCCTCCGGTATAGCTGCGCAGTTTAGAGCCACAAAAGGAGCGTTTTTCCTCGCGCTCATCCTGTGAATACTCTGGGCAACTATTTCTTTTCCCGTCCCTGTCTCCCCTACGATCAGCACATTATTGTTCTGAAATGCCACTTTCCGGGCCAATTCCCTCAGCTTTTTGATGCCTGGATGATGCCCTATCATATCATCCAACGTGTACCCCGTATTTCTGCGGTAATCGGAAGATACGGATACCTTCTCTTTTATCGCACTTTGAAGTTTCTCAAGCTGCTCCGCCTTGCGGTAAATGACAGAAATATTTTCCTCCAGGGCAAGAACCGCCACAGTACGCCCATTCATTTTCACAGGAAAAGCAGAATTGACCGTAAACAGCTCCTTCCCTTTTCTGGAGTAATAATGTCTAAACCGGTATCTGACCGGCGCCTCCATGCGCAGCGCCTCCAGGGTTGTGCTGTCGTCGGCCTCGACATCAAATACATCGAGAAGATGTTTCCCCACCACAGGCTCATCGCTGCCGACAATCTCATTGCACACGCTGTTAAAATAAATGATATTGCCGTGTTCATCATAAATCTGGATACTCTCATCGAGCGTATCGAGTACTTTTTCATAAATCTGTTCTCTGCTAATTCCCTTTTTTAAAAGGATCAGACTGTTGTCTCTTTCCAGCTTCTCTTCCTGGCACCGGAAAATTTCATTGTGCCAGGCAAGAATGCCTTCCTCCTTGTCCCAGCGAAAATCTGAAAGCTCCTCCATGGGCCGGCCGATGTATTCGTTCCAGAACGGCTTAAGCCGGCTCTCCAAAATATCATTCTTCCAATTGATTTTTACAAGACGGTAATCGGAATCAAGATAAAAACTTATTTCATATAATTCTGCCATGTCACACCTCTTTTTAAACTTTATGCTCGTACGGTCAGCGCAGCCAGTGTGCGTCGCGGAACACAACCGTGTGAACAGTAACCGCGTCTGAACCGTTACTAATTTCATCCTGTTCTAAACTTAACATGATTGCATCATTATGTCCACTTCTCTATGCATAATTATATTGCATATGCAAAAATTCTTTGCATAACACAGCGAAGCATAACTTCTAAATTTAACTGTTCATGCCGTCTGAACTGATGCCTTCTTACTTATTATCTTTGTACTCCGTCTTTGTTTTTATCTATTTTCCGGATAATTGCAAAGTTTTAAGCCCATTTTTTATATCCCATTAATTTTGGCATATCTCTTGCTTATTAAACAGATATCAAGTACAAAGGAGGAGTATTTCATGTTAACGGTAATTCTAATTTCGTATCTGGTGATTATGTTCGGTGTAAGTGTGTGGGCAAACAAATTCAACTCGTCTGCCGAAGACTTTTTGCTGGCCGGGAGGCGGCTGGGTGTATTCCTGGCAGCCTTCACTCTGGCTGCGACTTATTTCGGCGGAGGTTATGTGGTCGGTCTGGGGGCTGAGGCATATTCATCAGGAATGATCGCGTGGTATAACGGGCTGGCAGGCGCTGTCGGTATCCTGGCCGTATGCCTGGTTCTTAAAAAGATGGAGGGAATGCAGCTCTATACGGTAGCAGAACTCCTGGAGACAAGATACGGCAGCCCGCTGCTGCGCTTTCTGTGTGCAATGCTGTCGCTTCTGGCCCTGATTGGCATCCTGTCCGGACAGGTGAATTCCGCCGGGAGTATTCTGTCTTCCATCGGAATCGGAAGTCCGGTTGTGGGCGGTCTAATCGCCAGCTGCTTTTTATCGGTTATACCGTGGTCGGAGGGTTGTGGGCTGTTACCATCACTGATTTTATTCAGATTATCGTTGCCGGTGCAGGTATTATCGCCGCTACATTTTTTACCGTAAACAAGCTGGGGGGCTGGAGCAGTATGGTCGAGGCGGTGAACTCGCAGACTTCCGCAAATTATTTTACCATGACCCAGGGGGTGGAACCCTCCTATATTCTGTACCTGATACTTCCAATGTTTATTTACACGCTCATCGGTCAGGATGTCTACCAGAGACTTTTCGCCGCCAAAGATACGAAGACGGCAAAAAAGGCCGGAATTCTCGCTTGTGTGATCGTTGGCATCCTAACCTTTTTCCCGGTTATTCTCGGCATTGCCGGTAAGGCAATCTTCCCGGAGCTGGCGAATCCGTCCCTGGTGGTTCCTCAGATTATCTCCGCCATACTGCCTCCGGTACTGGGCGGTATCACATTGGCAGCTGTAATAGCCGCCATATTATCGACAGCCGATTCCATTCTGACTGCCGCAACCTCCCATGTCATAGGAGATGTCTATCTGCGGTTTATCCTGAAAGACGGAACGGCCGATGATGCAAAGCTGTTAAAATTGTCACGTATCTGGACTCTGATTATCGGCCTGATCTCTGTATTCGTGGCTCTGATGATGCCGAATATACTGAATGTGCTGCTGCTTTCCTATACCATTTATACGGCAGGCGTATTTGCACCGGTTGTAGGCGGCCTGCTCTGGAAAAAGGCCACAAAGGAGGGAGCATTTGCCGGTCTGGCAGGAGGATTGTTATTTGTGGTTCTGGGCATGAACGGCTTTTCTATTTTCGGAATTCCGTCCGATATTATGAGCTGCCTCTTTTCTGTCATCATTTTCGCAGTAGTTTCATTATTCACTTATAAACCGGCGGCCTGACGGCCTAAAAAGCTGCCGCATCTGTTATCTGTTAGTAACAGTTCAGGCTGTCTGATTATAAAAATTATATTTATCTGAAAAGGAGTAAATGTTATGAAAATTCAATTGAAAAATCCCGCTGTATTACAGGAATTAGTTCTGAATGACTGTAAAAATATCGGATTGGACGACTTTATGGCCGTTGTGCGGTTCCATGCAAAAGTTACTTTCTCAGAGGAGTTCTGTGAAAAAGGGCCAACCGCCGGCTGATTGAGCGTTTTCTGGATGAAGGCCGGATTATTTACGGCGTAACAACCGGATTCGGTGAAAATGTCCGTTATACCATTAAACAGGAAGATGCGAAAACGCTTCAGAAAAATATTGTCCGCTCCCATTCCTGCGCAGTCGGTACTCCGCTCACAGAAGAACAGGCCAGGGCAGTCATGTTCATGACGATTATCAATCTGGGCCACGGCCATTCCGGTATCCGCCTGGAAACGCTTGAGTTAATACGCGATTTTCTTAATAATAATCTGGTTCCATTTGCCCCGGGAGAAGGTTCCGTCGGTTACCTCGGAGTGGAGGCCCATCTTGTCATGGCTTATATCGGAGAGGGGCATGTACTGAAAAATGGGAAAAAAATACCGTCGCTTGATGCCATGGCTGAAAAAGGTCTGTCACCGGCAGAACTGGAATGTAAGGAGGGCCTGTCCATGCTGAACGGCACAATCACCGTCACTGCTCTGGCGCTGCTGGCCTCCTATGATTCCATTATCTCAATGAAAAACCTTGAAATAGCCGGAGCCCTCTGCTTTGAGGCGCTGCGCGGGACAACTAAGGCCTTGGATTCAAGGATTCACAATAATAAGCAGCATGAGGAACAGAGAGCGTCCGCCGATAATCTTCCGGCTTCTGGAGGGAAGCGAAATCAGTGAGGCTTACAGAGACAGCAAGGTCCAGGACGCCTATGTGATGAGAGGGATGCCTCATATCCACGGCGCCGCTTTCAGACTCGTCAAGGAGGCTTATGAGGTAATTATCAATGAAATGCACTCCGTCAGTGATAATCCGGAAATTTTCGAGACTGAAGACGGCAGAGGTGAAGCTCTGATGTGCGGAAACTTCGACGGTTCCTTTGTCGGTACCCATGCCGATATGATCAGCATGGCCGCGGCTATTGCCGGAAACCAGGCGGAAAGAAGCATTGACCGCATGGTTAACCGCAATTTAAACGACGGCCTCCCCGCCTTCCTCGTCGCGAACCCGGGGCTGAATAACGGCTTTATGATCCCGCAGTATACGGCAGCCGGTCTTCAGAATGAAATCAAGCTGCTTGCCGTGCCTGCCTCCATTGATTCAATACCAACCTGCGCCGGACAGGAGGATCCTGTTTCCATCGCTTACAACGCATCGAAGCGCGCCGGGGAAGCAATGAGAAAGGCAGTATATTATTGCAATCGACATCATGGTCTCCCTTCAGGCAATCGATATGTTAAAGCCATTGAGGCAGGGAAAAGCGACGGCAAAGCTCCATGATTTCATCCGGGAAAAAGTAGCTTTTGCCGACCAGGACCGTTTCTTTTATCCCGATATTGAATATATTTACACGCTTGTCAAGGATGGTACCCTGATTCAGCTCATCGAAGAAGAAACAGGAGCTATTAACCTTTAAGATACACACTCATACTGCTGACTTCATACGTACAAGACAAGGATGGAGAGGGCGCCCGATGGAATTTACGGCCTGCGGGATGCCCTCTTTATTCCGTGTGAACATGACATTCCGTTGTAACAGTTCAGACAGCATGAACTGTTACATTCTGTTCTTTTCCGGCCCCCGGTTTTTACGCTTTTCCTTGCCTTTTTATCTATCTGATGCTATAATAGCGACAAGTGCGGTTATTTTTTTGTGGTGCTGATTGACAGTGGTAAATTGCAAGGGAAAGGGGCTGTTTTCCTGTCATTTTTATAGTTAACGCCATATCCGCCGCTATCATTTACGGAGGTATTTATATGCAGACATTTCTGAACGTAGTGCTCATCATCCTGGTTATTGCACTCATTGCACTGGCAGTACTTTATTATTTCGGAAGGAAGATGGAGAAGCGTCAGGCTGAGCAGCAGTCCATGATGGAAGCTGCAAAACAGACGGTTTCAATTCTCGTTATTGATAAGAAGAAACTGAAAGTCAAAGAGTCGGGTCTCCCTAAGATGGTTATTGATCAGACTCCATGGTATATGAGAAGGGCCAAGCTTCCTATCGTGAAGGCAAAGGTCGGCCCGAAGGTTTTAACTCTTATTGCAGATGACAAGGCGTTTTTACAGCTCCCGGTTAAGACAGAAGCCAAGGTTGTAATCAGCGGGCTCTACATAACGGATGTTAAGAGCGTCCGCGGTGGCATACCGCCGCTTCCTAAGAAGAAGGGATTCTTTGCACGGTTTAAGAAAGATAAGAGTGGGAAAAAGTAATTAGAGGGATAATTGAATTTAGGTATAGGAAAAAAACTGCCGGGACAGGTGAACTGTTAACGGCAGTTTTTTTGTATCTGTTACTGTATTTTTCATTAACTACGGTATATTAGGCAGCTGTAAGCTTTATCACTTTGGCGTACTTTTTCCGATAGTTCACGATATGCTCAAGTTTCGCTTTTCCTTCACCGCTTCATACGCCAGCAGATGCAGTTTATCTCCCTTTTCACAGTTCAACATGAAATTGACAGAATACAGCAGACCGATTTTATTATGACAAGTCTGCACAACTGCATGGCATATTCAGCAAAGTTGATGTTACTAATCACAACACTTTTCCTGCTGCTTACAACCGTTTTGGCCGGTGTGTTTGCAAACAAATAACTTTAAGCTGGCATTTAGCATCATACCGGCCGTTATCCTCGCTGTTGCCGTAATAGCAGCTATTGCTTATTCGCTGACGAAGGAAAAGTATGCGCTGCTGCTGACTGCGGCAGAGGCGAAGGAAAATGGTGTGGAGTATCGGGTTGAGGGGTTGGATAGGGTGCTGTAAGGGGATGTGGGCTGCACTGGGAGCTTCGTAAATTTATTATGACTGGATTGAGTGACTGTAAAAAGATGCTGTTCTGTACCGTTTGGGAAACTTATGCCGACATGGCGTAGATTATCGCAAAGATAGCGAACCTTCAAACTGAGGTAAGAATACCTTACTCAGTTTGGAGGTTTATTTTATGGTGAGATGGAAGGTTGCGAGAGTATGAGAAAATTTCTGTAAATAAGATTCTTCTATGATAATGAAGGGTGGGAAACTTCTAAATCAGGTTTTTCACCCTTGTTTTATATATAACAGGTACTTCCATGTATGTCAAGAGCAGGCGGCAAGCCGCCTGTCTTTCCGCTTATTTTTCTTTATTCTGGAAGCCGTCCTTCATACATGATACTCAGTTCTCCATAGACATGCGCCCAGTCCCGGATGGTGGTGGTCCACTTTTTTCGTAGCTTCAAAAGTAGCCAGATACAGCGCTTTTAGCAGGGCGGTATCGCTTGGAAATCACTCCTCTGGCGATTCAGCTTCCGATAGGTGGAATTCAGCGATTCTATCGCATTCGTCGTGTAAATGGCCTTCCGGACAGCAGCTGAATACTTAAAAATCGGGGAAATAGCATCCCAGTTATCTTTCCAGCGCTTCATGGAATTCGGATATTTAGGTGTCCATTTTTCAGTTACACGTTCCAAGAGCCAGAGCTTTCTGCTCATCAGCGGCCTGGTAAATCGTTTTAAATCTGTGGCAAATGCTTTTCTGTCTTTATCCGGAACGTATTTCAACGTATTTCGTACCTGATGTACAATACACCTCTGGTATTCTGTCTTGGGAAACGCAGCTGAAATCGCTTCTTTGATACCAGTAAGACCATCTGCACAAATAATCAGGATATCCTTAACACCACGATTTTCAGTTCGTTCAGGACTGACAGCCAGTATTTCGCACTTTCATTGTCACCAGTCGTAATCGTCAGGATTTCCTTTCTGCCTTCGAATTAATGCCAAGTATAACATAGGCTGCAAGCTTACGAATGACTCCATTATCCCGCACAGAATAGTGGATCGCATCGATGTAAAGGATCGGATATACCTCATCCAGTGGGCGGTTCTGCCAATCTTCAATCTGAGGAAGTACCTTATCGGTCATCAGAAATAAAACTTTCTGATGTTTCAAACCCATAGATATCTTCAATTGTTTCCGAGATCTGGCGAGTGGTCATTCCTTTGGCATACATAGAAATGATCTTCTGATCAATATCAGAAATATCTTTCTTGACGCTTTTTCACCACCTGTGGTTCAAAGGTCGATTTTCGATCCTGTGGGACCTCGATTTCCATAGAGCCATATCGGCTGTTTACCTGCTTGTGTTTATAACCGTTACGATAATCATCGTTGTCAGAACGCTCGGATTTTTCGTATCCAAGGTGATCATCCATTTCGGCCTCCATCATTTCCTTAATGGTACCACCCAGGAGATCTTTAAGAGCATCCTGAATATCTTCTGCTGTCTCAATATCATATTCCTCGAGAAGCTGTCGGATAATATTTCGTTTTCCTTCTGTCATTTCAACTCTGTGAACCGGTTTCTTTTGTCTTGCCATAGTAAAAGGCCCTCCTAATGATATTTATTTTATCATAAAGGACCTTATCGTAGTTAATTTTACAGAAAAAGTTTCACATTCTCACTGTAGAAATAGCACATGATGCATGTACAGTTCTTTTTACTCTAATTTAGTGACACATTTCAAAGTATCCGGCGTTTTTTCCTCGGTCGGTACCTGATAGATGGCTCTAAGAGCCGCACAGTTAATTAAAATTATAAGCACCTCCTATGATTTTTACTACATTTATTCACCTGTTTTCTAGTATATCTGCTATACGTCTGCTGGCAAATCCATCACCATACGGGTTGCTGGCATGACTCATTTTATCGTATATCTTTTCATTTTCCAGCAGCTGCTTAAATGATTCATAAATTTTATCTTCCTGTGTTCCAACCAGCTTTAAAGTTCCAGCTTCGATTCCTTCTGGACGTTCTGTCGTATCCCGCATTACCAGAACAGGCTTTCCTAAAGAAGGCGCCTCCTCCTGTATTCCTCCTGAATCCGTAAGAATCAAATAAGAATTGGCAAGGAAATTATGAAAATCTATTACATCCAGCGGTTCTATAATTCGAATTCGATCATCTCCTCCCAAAATCTCATTAGCAGTCTCCCTTACAATTGGATTCATATGTATCGGATAGATTGCCTTAACATCCGAATGTTCCTCACAGACTTTCCGAATAGCTCGGAACATATTTTTCATAGGTTCACCAAGATTTTCCCTACGGTGGGCAGTAATCATAATTAAACGGCTCCCCTTTGCCCACTCCAACTGTTCATGGCTATAATCCTGACACACCGTTGTTTTAAGTGCATCAATTGCCGTATTGCCTGTCACATATATTGTTTCAGGCTTTCTTCCCTCATTAATTAAATTAAGCCTCGACATTTCTGTCGGGGCAAAGTTATATGACGATATAATGCTAACTGCCTGCCGGTTAAATTCCTCCGGATAAGGTGAATATACGTTGTATGTACGAAGACCAGCTTCCACGTGGCCAACTGGTATCTGTAAATAGAAACAGGCCAATGCTGTAACAAATGTCGTAGAGGTATCTCCGTGAACCAGTACAACATCTGGTTTCTCTGTCTCTAATACCACCTTTATTCTGTTCAGGATATTTGTTGTTACGTCAAAAAGCGTCTGGCGTTCTTTCATGATTGACAAGTCGTGATCTGGTACCACATTGAAAGTTTCTAGGACTTGGTCCAGCATTTGGCGGTGTTGCCCAGTAACACAGACAACCGTACGCATATCTTTTCTAGTTTTTAGTTCGTTTACAAGAGGGCACATTTTTATAGCTTCGGGGCGAGTGCCAAAGACGAGTAAAATTTTTTTCATTTTATCTATCATCACTTTCATATTAAAGTAATTTTTTAATACATATTCCTATAACTGTTCTATGGCCGCATATACTCTAGAGGTGTTTTTTTGATCAAAAAACTCAAAAAAATTCTCTACTCTTTCCAAATACAATTTTCTATTATTGAACTGTCCATAATCACTATTATAAATTTCACTAATAAATTCTACAACTTGATTACAGCTTGTTAGTACAGGCCCAAATCCATCTTTTTCATATGAAAAATACCCCTCCTCATATTGTTCTTTTCTATATTGCTCTGCATCAAATTGATAATATACCAGCGGCTTTTTTAAATAAGCAAAATCAAATGAAATGCTAGAATAATCTGTTATCAAAAAGTTAGAATTTCTAAGTAAAGATTGGATATCATATTTTTCATAATCAGCTATAATAATAGATGGATTTTCTTTGAATAAATGTCTATAAACCTGTAAGTCAGGATGCAAATAAAAAATGATTTTAAAATCATTAAGTCTACAAAACTCTTTTAATTTCTCATTAGATAAAAGTTCTGAATACTTTTTATAATAATCTGAATCTGCAAAAATCTGATCAGAATTATTTACATCCTTATTATGTGAAAAATCGAGCCAGTACCTCCATGTTGGAAGTACTAATATCTGTTTATATTTCTTGGAATTATCTATTAAATTATCAAATCGACAAAACTGATAATACAGTATCATTTAAAGAATAGCCAAATTTAGTTATAATGAATTCCCGTTCTCTTTTCGCAGCTGTTATAAATAAATCAATTTTATTGTTTTTTTTATAAAGAAAAAATGCATTATTACAAGTTATACCATGTTGTAAAAATA